>JACCEC012693020.1_pt1 | contig 28604 bp, 28 predicted proteins | sample 7450121 | NCBI WGS metagenome assembly JACCEC01 (sample SAMN15323455, study PRJNA562643) | freshwater metagenome | isolation source: river surface water | place: USA:Blue River Watershed | collected 2017-08-18 | reverse complement strand
TAAAAAAATCAACGGACGAAAAAGAACTATCTTAGTTGATACACTTGGCTTATCCACAAATGCAAAAAATTACTGCTGACCATGGCTATAAGATTACTTTTATCAACCATGTTAAAGAAAAGTTTGGTTGGAAAGTAGAAATAGCACCGCAACGGCGGATCGTAAAAACCAGAATCAAGTAAAGGTTTTATCCCTCAAAAAAATCGGTGGCAAGTCGAAAGGTCGTTTGGTTGGCTCAATTTCAGACTTAGATTGTTCAAAGACGTTGAAAAATTAACCGAATCCTCCCAAGCAATGTTGCAAATGGCTTTTATTTCACTTATAATCAGTCGCTTATAATCGCAAAACAATGTCTAAGACTTAGCTTGTTTTATTCAAGGATTAGTAAGGAGGAAAACTATGTGGTTTCAATCATTCCTTCACCTCAAAAGTCACCGTCCCCTCCCCCGCTCCAAGAGCCTCTTGTAGTCCTGTGACATCATTAATTTTACCGATTTTGGTGTGACTGTGGGTTGTGGTAAATCCTTTGTAAAATACCACCAATATGCGAGAACCGTACAGCATCAAATCACCCACCTGAATACTCGGCGTAGCAGAGACATTGGTTGGCAATACCTTTGGCAAATAGGCGTATTTTTCATTGTCATCTAACTCTATCAGATTAATAGTCAAAAAATTGAACAACAAAAGCTTTGGATGTAGTATTAATTGATTTTATTGTTCGTGTTCAACTCAATTGAAGGGCTGATTGTTAATTGATTTTCTTTTTGACAAAAGGTCAACAATAGACTCATTGTTAATGACAAGAATGGAGTAACCTTTATCATAGAGGTCAGTTTCGCTTGATAATTCTCTTGAAATTATAATTCAATGTTATGTTCCACATAAACCCCTTATTACTTGGCAAATTTGACGTAAACGTCTGGTTGATAGTAGATTGAAGACTAAAAGAAGATTTTTTGTGACCCACCGCCATGGTAACCGTCAGGTAACTTCCTTTATAGCCATCGGTGTTGAGAAAGAAAACACTTGGGAATACATTTAGGTACACATTTTGGCTCAAACCAACATTGGTAATAGCGGTGTTCAGGAACAAAACCTTGGTTTGTTGAGGTCCGCTTTTTTGTAAGGCATTTCCTTGTAAATATACGGCACTTGCCCCAAAATGGTCATTGAACTGGTAGCTTGGTACTACCTCAAAGGCAATGAATCGGAGCATTTCGGTTATTTCGGTGGTTTTGCCGTTTTCGGTGTCTTGGCGTTTTATGAGTGTAAAAGCGGGATGCGTACCTACCCTAAAACCAAATTTTTTTTTGTCAATCAATTTATAGCGAAACCACCAGAGGAAACCGCCATTTTTGGCATCCAAAGCCACTCGAATGTCAGGGTCGAAACTAAATCTTTTTTTGCGAAACGATAACGTGCTTACCATCGCTGGGCTATTTAGAGAAAACGATGGAATGATAGAAAAACCATTGTTGGTCAAACCTACCGAACCCGAAAAAGTAGAAGTATTTTTGGTGCTATCGGGCGTTTGCCCGGAGCTAAGTAATGAGGTAAAAATAAACAGGAAAAGAAAAAGAGAATTTAGTAAACGATTCATTGATAAGTTTTTTTGACAAAGTTAGTGTGAGCATTTAGGATAACTTTTATACATTTTACGGTTTTACTTACCAATTTTACCGATGGTATTCCAAGTCAGCATTTAAGAATGTAGATTTGGTAAAAATACCAAGCCGATGATTATTTACGATAGCATAAAAACCTATAACGAAACCTTCAATCACCCTACCTTACACCCGCTCATCAGTGTGCTGGATTTAAGTAAAGGTAACCCCTTGAAACGAGACAAATTCCGAATGGACTTCTATGCCATCATCATCAAAGATAGCAAATGCGGCGACTTGAGGTATGGCTTGAAATACTATGATTATGACGAAGGAAGTATTGTTTTTTTTGCTCCAGGACAAATTGCCACCTCAGAACCCGAGGGCGAATGGCATCAACCCTATGGCCTTGCCCTTATTTTTCATCCCGATTTAATCAAAGGAACGAGCTTAGGCAAGCAAATTCACGAATACACCTTTTTTAACTACGATTCTTACGAAGCACTGCACGTTTCGGAGAAAGAAAGGAACTTGATGGATATTTGTTTTGCTAATATCGAATTGGAAATCAAGCACAATATTGATGCCCACAGCAAAAAACTCATCGTGGCCAACATTGAATTGTTATTGAAATATTGTAGTCGTTTCTACGACCGACAATTCATCACGCGTGAACACGTAAATCACGGAATTATCGAACAATTTGAGCAGAAATTAAACGAATATTTTCAAGGGGAAGATTTGAAAATCAATGGTTTGCCCTCAGTTGCATACTTTGCCAATGAGTTACATCTCTCGGCCAATTATTTTGGAGATTTGGTCAAAAAACAAACAGGAAAATCAGCCTTAGAATACATACAACTCCGCTTGATAGATTTAGCTAAAGAACGCATCTTCGACAACAGCAAATCGGTAAGCGAAATAGCCTACGAATTGGGTTTCAGATATCCGCAGCATTTTACCAGATTTTTTAAGCAAAAAGTGGGGGTAAGTCCGATAGAGTATCGGGGGTTGAATTAAAGTTAGCTAAAGCTATTGGGTTGTGTTGACTATGATGTAATCGTTGAGCGATTGGTAGTCAATAATGGCATCAAATTCATAGTTTTCTTTGTCAATATAAAGGCCTAATTTACTGTAGGTTTCAAGTACCCCAAATTTTTACTCGATTTTTCAATAGTACGGCGCAAAGTCACAACGGTAAATACCCTTTTTGCGCCTTTGTGTACATAAAAATCTCTCTACACCTCAACCACAGGCACTTCGCCTTCCACAATTAGCTTGCCTTCAGTGACTGATTGAATGTATTCGACCGTAATGCCAGGGGCTATTTCAAGCAGTTTGAAGCCTCCTTCGGGCACTACTTCAAAGACGCCTAGTTCGGTCACAATTTTTTTAACGCAGCCAATACCCGTCAACGGCAACGTGCAGCGTTTCAACAACTTAGACTCTCCTGCTTTGTTGACGTGCTGCATGGCTACAATGATATTTTTGGCCGAAGCGACCAAGTCCATTGCACCACCCATACCTTTCACCATTTTACCAGGGATTTTCCAATTGGCAATGTCTCCGTTTTCGGCCACTTCCATGGCACCTAAAATCGTTAAATCCACGTGCTCGCCGCGAATCATGGCAAAACTTTCCGCCGAACTAAACAACGAAGACCCCGCTTGCATGGTCACGGTTTGTTTTCCCGCGTTTATCAAGTCAGCATTTACATTTTCTTCAGTCGGAAAGGGACCAATACCCAACAAACCATTTTCGGATTGAAGTACCACATTAATGCCTTCGGGGATATAGTTGGCTACTAACGTGGGGATTCCAATGCCGAGATTGACATAGTAACCATCGCGGAGTTCTTTGGCGATGCGTTTGGCGATACCGAATTTGTCGAGTCCCCCAACTCCGCGCGGCGTACCGTCCGATGGGGGAGTTAAAACAGAGACTCCCCCATTGGAGGCAGAGGGGGTAACCGTCCGTTGTTCAATTCGTTTTTCATAGTTTTTCCCTTCAAAAATCCGCTGCACGTAGATGCCCGGTACGTGAACTTCGTTGGGGTCAAGTTCTCCCGCAGGGACTAATTCTTCAACCTCTGCAATACATACTTTGCCTGCGGCGGCCATCATTTGATTAAAATTTCGGGCGGTTCCTCTGAAAACCAAATTGCCAGAGGTATCTCCTTTCCAAGCTTTTACAATCGAAAAATCAGCGCGTAGCCACGATTCCAGCAGGTATTTTTTTCCATTAAACTCTCGTACTTCCTTGCCTTCGGCTACCTCCGTTCCGACACCTGCGGGGGTAAAAAACGCGGGAATTCCTGCCCCACCTGCTCGTACCCGCTCGGCCAATGTCCCTTGGGGAATCAGTTCGACTTCCAACTCATCCGAAAGCAATTGTCGTTCAAACTCCTTATTTTCACCTACATAGGACGAAATCATTTTTTTGACTTGTCGTTGTTGGAGCATCAACCCAATGCCAAAGGTATCGACTCCCGCATTGTTGGAGATACAGGTCAACTGCCTAACTCCTTTTTCAACCAGCGCTTCAATACAATTCTCGGGGATTCCACACAAACCAAAACCTCCAAGCATCAATATCGCTCCATCTTTTATATCTGCTACGGCTACTGCTGCTCCCTCTACTACTTTGTTTATCATCGTTTTTTTTAATTAATCTATCAATATGGCCAAGCAATAGCCAAACACTAGAGTAGGACTAATGCGGTCAGACTATCATCTGACCGAGTTTGCCCTATTTTACTTCGATTCAATGACCAATCGGTACGGTTTTAAAACTGATAACGACAAAATTAAACCTAACCCACCCCCAATCAAAAACAATAACATCAACGAATATCGAATCATACTTTCATCTTTAAAAACATAATCAGTAAAAATTGCTACCAACGTAGGCCCCAATGACATACCAATTAGGTTAAGAATAAATAGCAAAATCGACGATGCCAACGCCCTTACTTGATTCGGCATCATCTCTTGTACTGCCGCCGTAGCCGCGCCAAAAGGGGTTGCTAACCCAAAAATAGGCACTCCGATTAACATCAATGCCCATTCAGGTTTTGGTAAAAGCACTGCAACAGAACCTACCAAACACAAAACAGCTGCAATAACACTCACTCTGAGTTTACCATCCAATTTTCCTTCACGAGTGAGTTTGTCAGCATACCATCCCCCAAACAAAACACCAGAAATGGAGGCTATGATAACCACTGTCCCATAAAATGCCCCCGCCCTTGGGATTTCCCAACCATAGGTACGAGCAACGAAAGTGGGTACCCAAGCATTACTCCCAAAGTTGACGAGCGCTTGGGTCGAAGTAACAAAACTAATGAGTAAAAAAGCGGTTCGATGTTGGAAGATAATTTTTAGCGATTCTGTCAAAGTAAGTTTAGCCTGTTGCCCTTCCTTCAACATTAAGTTTTTGCGAACAGGCTCTTTCACCGTAAACAGCAGTATGGCAATCAGTAATCCAGGTAAGCCTACGTACAGAAAAATCAACTGCCACGGAAAAATTTCACCCAAAACAGGAACATTGACCATTCCCTCCGTGGGTAATTTGGCCACTATTCCCGAGCCGATAAGGGTAGCTAATCCTCCACCCAAAAATATTCCCATTGTAAACAGACTCATGGCAGTAGCCAAACGGTTTTTGGGAAACAAATCAGCTATCATCGAGTACGCCGAAGGTGAGAGCGTAGACTCTCCTACACCTACTCCCATTCGTACCAAAAAAAATTGGACGTAATTACCAACCCCAGCACAAAGCGTAGTCATCACAGACCAGGCAGTTATTCCCATCATTATGATATTTCGGCGGTTTTGACGGTCGGCTAACCGACCAATAATCATCCCAAAAAGCGTATAAAACAGCGCAAAACTCAGTCCCATCAACAAACTTACCTCTGTGTCTGTCAGATGTAAATCTCGCTTGATAGGCTTGACCAACAAACTCAAAATTTGACGATCAATGAATGATGAAATGTTGGCTAAAGTGAGCAATGCCACTAAATACCATGCGTAACGAGGAGAAGAGTTCACGAGAAGAAGAATTTATAAATTACGAATCTTGGTTAATTCACTTTATATACCTGAATCAGCACTTTATCAGGTTTTCGGATGCCCGTTGCCACAAATACCGATTGAGTCAGCCATACGTACTTTGGGTCAGCCGTTTCAAATACTGGAATAGACCGAAAGTAATATTCTGATGGGTCAACTTCTTTTCCTTCCGACAGACGCTTCATTACCTCCGCAGGCCCACGGCGAAGTCCTTGGTTAACAATCGTAATCAAAGCACCATCATAGGTTTGAAGTACATAACGGGCATCCAACTCCGCTACCCCATCCGTACGAATTACCTGCCAATCATATCCTCCTGCTTGAATCTTTCCTTTGATAGCAGGGCCTTCAAACATTCCTCCCGTAATGGGAATCATACGGCGATTGCCACGGTGAGTATCGCCCATAAATTGTATATCGGCGACCTCCACTCTCAATTCAAAAGCAAATTCTAATTCCATCTTTATTTTTTATTCAAAGTCCTACTCACCCTAAAATTCATTAGCTTTTTTAGTTTTAAATTTTACGGTTTTATTATCCTTTACGATTCAAGGTTTGCACGTCAAAACCAGCGATTTTTTTATAATGTTCCATGACATTGGCTAATTCATCATGCGGAATTTCCTCAGGGGCAAATCCTTTAGGAAAACGTTCTTCCATCAAGTCCATGATTTGGTCGGGGCCTTTGGCGCGGTTTTGTAGCACTACCTTGGCCGCGGCAGGGACTCGCTCTTGGTCATATGCTTCTAAAGCATCTGTGGGATTTTCAAATTTGAGCAAACATTCCTTCAAATAATCGGCATCCAAAATTGCTTGCGATGCACCGTTTGAACCGATTGGGTACATCGGGTGCGCTGCATCCCCCAAAAGGGTCACCCGACCAAACGTCCAGCGGTCAAGCGGATTACGGTCGCTCATTGGGAACTCATACACCGCTTTTGCGCCCTCAATCATCGCAGGAACATCCAGCCAATCAAACGTCCAATTTTTGTAAATTTCTACCAATCGTGCCTTGTCAGCTTCGCGGTTCCAATCACGAGCCGTTAGTTTCGATTTTCCTTCTTTTAAGTTTCCTACCCAATTAATGAGGCAATTCCCCTCTTCATCAGGTGTTGGGTCAATAGGATACACTACCATTTTTTGCTGCATACTTCCAATCATCACCATCGATGTGCCATTCAAAAATGGTTTCATACGCGTTGTGCCTCGATAAAGTACGTTTTCGGAATACACAGGAGGGCCTTCGTTGGGGTATAATTGTTGACGAACAACGGAGTTAATTCCATCGGCACCAATTAATACATCTCCTGTTTCCTGCCGAATAACTTCCCCCGTTTCTCGATTGATAAAAACTACTTTGACCTCCGTTTCATTTTGCTCAAAATGTGAAAGATGATGATTGGAAATGACCTTTTCCTCACCAAGTACTTGTTTGGCTTCCTCCCACAGAAGCATCTGCAACGTACCTCGGTGAATGGAGAATTGAGGCCATTTATAGCCCGCAAAACGACCGCGAGGCTCCGTCCAAAATTGCTGCCCAAATTTATTAAAATACACCAAATCAGTGGTTTCAATAGCATTTTTTGCCATCGTTTCTTGCAAACCAAGATTGGTAAGTACTCGTACCGAATGCGGCAACGTATTAATTCCTACCCCTAGGGGTTTTACTTCTTTTACGGATTCAAACACAACAACATTGAACCCTGCTTTGTGCAGGCAAAGGGCAGTGGTTAGGCCTCCAATTCCTCCGCCAATTATAATAATTTTCATAGGTTAAATTTTGGAAGTTTATTCGTTAAATGAGCATTTCATTATCTGCAACGGTCGTTAGCCGTTCTTTATTAACTAATACTTTTGATAGATAATCAATTTTGGGAAGTTCGTAGGTAAAATAAAATTTCATCGCATGAATTTTAGACTCGTAAAAGCGTACTTTTTGGGGCATTATCAAAAGATTTTGTTGGGCAACCGCTCCAATTCTCAGCCACTGCCAAGCAACATTGAGTAGTCCAAAAAACTCCATATAGAGCGTCGCATCGGCCAAAAAAGCCTCGTTATCGCCTGCTACAGCAATAGAAAGTAAGTGATGAGTTGATTTATCAAATTGCTCCAAAGCCACTTTCAGCTCAGTACAATAGATGCTCAACGCAGGAAAATGCTGGGCTTTTGTTATATCCTTCTCAACTTCTTCTTTCCAAGCCTTCAACGCAAATCCCTTATTTTTAACCACTTGTCTCCCCAAAAGTGCCAGTGACTGTATCCCCGTTGTCCCTTCATAAATGCTCATGATTCGCACATCGCGCGCCATTTGTTCCAAGGTAAAATCCTCACTGTATCCATATCCCCCCAGCACCTGCAAGCCCTGATTGACCGAAACATTTCCCATTTCGGCACCGTAGGTTTTGGCCACTGGCGTAAGTAGTTCGAGTAAGACATCGTATTTCATTCGTTCCTCTTCGGTTTGACAAACTTTAAGCAAATCCATGTAGTAATAACACTGCATGATGAACGCTAACGTCCCTTCAGTAATGACTTTTTGGGTCAACAACATTCTACGAACATCAGGATGCTGATGGATAGCCACCGACCCTTTTTCAGCTAATTTGGTCGATAATCCTTTGCCCTGCACGCGCTCTTGCGCGTATTGTGATGAGGTATGATAAGCCGCAGAAGCAATGGCTATCCCCGTAAGTCCTACCCCTAAACGAGCGCCATTCATCATTTGAAACATTTGCGGTAGTCCCTGATGGGCCTCCCCCAACAAGTACCCTACACAATCATCTTCTTGCCCAAACCCCAGATGCAACGCTGGAGTCGCTTTTTGACCCATTTTATGAATTAGGCCAATGGAAACAACGTCGTTGAGCCCCCCCACCCCCAATGGGGGGGGGGCTAGCTTCTTTTTTGGAACAATAAAAAGTGAAATTCCTTTGGTTCCGCGCGGGGCACCTTCGATTCTAGCCAAAACGAGATGGATGATGTTTTCGGTTGCGTCATGGTCACCTGCCGAAATAAACATTTTTTGACCTTTGATTTTGTACGTTCCATCGGCTTGTGGTACAGCCATTGTCGTGATTTCTGACAACGCACTTCCAGCTTGTGGTTCGGTCAAACACATCGTCCCTGCCCATTGTCCCGAAAGCAATTGGGGTAACAACTGTTGTTTTTGAGCCTCGTCACCATACGTCAAAATCAAATTGGCACAACCCGCCATTAGGTCAGTAAACATAATAAAACTGTTATGACCGCACATACAAATAAATTCTACGGCAGCATTCACGGTTTTGGGCAATTGCTGTCCTCCCCATTCAAAAGGAAAAGTAGCCGATAACAGCCCCGAGTCTGCATATGCTTTGATAAAATTATGTATGCCTGCATGTATCGAAACTTTCCCGTTTTCTACCACAGGGGGAGTACGGTCAGATGGCACATAGTTGGCCTGCATGATGCGCTGACTAATCTCCGTTGCGCTATCCAACGTCATGGCAAAAGTTTCGGAACTGTGTGCGTTGAAGTAATCCTGTTGAAGCAATTGCGCCACTTCAATTACTTCATTGAGCAGAAAATCAATGGTCTCCCGCGAGAATAATTTCGTCATTTTTATCTGATTTATGAGTATGATTTGTACCAAACCACAACCCTAACAACCCGATGAATGCCACTCCTGCCATAACACTTGCCATAGGCAACGCCGTACCATCATTAAAATAGCTGCAAATAGCTGAGGCAACTGCCCCTGCTCCCATTTGAAAACTTCCTAGCAATGCAGTAGCGGAGCCTACGTTCTTAGAGAAAGGGCGAATAGCTAAGGCCATCGCGTTTGAACCAATCATTCCTAAACAGAAGGTATAAACGGCTATCAGGCTCATCAAAGAGCCCAAGGAAAGGTAAGATAATATCACCACAGTCACCAGGGCCAAACCCATGACAGCTTGTACCCACAATCCTCGCTGGGCAATGGTTTCGCTTGAGTGATACTTCAACAACCAGCGGTTTAATTGGCTTCCAACCACAAAAAAGGCTGCGTTTAGGCCAAATACCCAGCCGAAGGTCTGTTCGTTGAGTCCAAGCAATTTCATATAAACAAATGGCGCATTGGCGATAAAAGCAAAAATTCCCGCCGTGTTCATGGCAGCCACTAGGGTAAAACCTAAAAACGCGCGGTTTTGCAAAATGGAATAAAAATCCGTTAAAACGGCTTTCGGTTTGAGAGATACGCTTCGGTCTTTTCCGCGAGATTCGGGCAAAAAGAAATAGACCAAACCCAAAACAACACCGGCAAAACCTGCTAGTACCCAGAAGATAGCCCGCCAGCCCATACCAACCACCACAAATCCCCCCACCGAGGGTGCAATAATGGGAGCAATGCCCATCACCAACGTCATGGTTGAAAATACTTGCGCCAAACGGTTGATTGGAAATACATCTCGAACAATGGCGCGGTTGGCCACCATACCCATACTTCCCCCAATGGCTTGAAAGAAACGTAATACGATAAGCCCTTCAACGGTATCAACCATCGAACACCCAACACTCGCGACAATATAAACACCTAACATCAACATTAAAGGAGTTTTACGTCCAAAACGGTCAATCAAAGGGCCATTGAGAAGTTGTCCTAAGCAAATTCCGACGAAATAACTACTCATCGAATAAGCGACTTCAGCAATGGATACGTTCAATTCTTGGGCAATGGTAGGAAAAGCCGCCAAGTACATATCGGTCGAAAAAGGCCCAATACCCTGTAAAGCTCCTAATAATAAAATGATATTTTGTTCTTGTTTTTTTGTCATGAAAAATGGATTGAAACCTATGAGGTTTCTAAATCAAGCGAGTACAAAACCCCATAGGTTTGAAGATTGGTTTAAAGCAAAAATGACTAATTATTGGAATAGTGCAAATTTCCAACAATTAGTCAAAAAGTGGTTAGGCGAAATACGCTTTATGTTATGCAGAATCAATCAGATTGTTATGATTAGTAATTTCTACACCCGCTCAATCACCACGGCATAACCCATACCGACGCCTACGCACATGGAAGCCAAAGCATAACGCTGATTAGCACGAACAAGCTGATTTACGGCTGCTTGAACAATACGCGTCCCCGACATACCAAGCGGATGCCCAAGGGCAATGGCTCCTCCATTGGGATTGATACGAGCGTCGTCATCGGCTAACCCGAGGTTGCGCGAAACGGCCAAACATTGAGCTGCAAACGCTTCGTTAAACTCAATTACCGCCATATCATCGAGCGTCAATCCCGCTTTTTGAAGGGCTTTTTGCGAAGCACCTACAGGGCCAATTCCCATAATTCGAGGTTCTACTCCCACCACTGCCGAACTTACAATTCGCGCTTTGGGGCTGAGATTATACTTCTTAACTGCTTCTTCCGACGCAATAAACATGGCTGCTGCCCCGTCGTTTAAGCCCGAAGCATTGCCCGCCGTGACCGTTCCACCTTCTTTTTTAAAAGCGGGTTTTAACTTGGCTAACCCTTCCAGAGTCGTGTTTGGTTTGATAAATTCGTCTTTGTCAAAAACCGTTACATTTCCTTTGCGGTCGGTCATTTCAACAGAAATAATCTCTTCTGCCAATCTACCATTTTGCTGAGCTGCTGTTGCTTTTTGTTGAGAACGCAACGCAAACAAATCTTGGTCTTCGCGGCTAATGTTGTACATCTCAGCCAAGTTTTCAGCCGTTACGCCCATGGCATCGGTTCCGTACATTTTTTGCATTTTGGGGTTTACAAAACGCCAGCCAAAGCTCGAATCAAACATTTGTGCATCGTTCCCAAAAGGTTTGGAAGTTTTTGAAATCACCCAAGGTCCACGCGTCATGTGTTCCATTCCTCCAGCAATAAACACCTCACCGTCATCTGCTTTGATAGCGCGGTTAGCGTGTACTACGGCCGACATTCCAGAAGAACACAATCGGTTGACGGTTTCACCTGGAATTGTGTAGGGAAGTCCCGCAAGAAGCAAAGCCATACGAGCTACGTTACGATTGTCCTCCCCTGCTTGATTGTGACAACCCAAAATGACATCTTCAATCACCTCCGTTGGAATCAACGGGTTTCTTTTTATCAATTCAATGATGGGTAAGGCCGCTAAATCATCGGCTCTTACAGGTGACAAACTGCCCCCAAAGCTACCAATCGGTGTACGAATGGCATCTATGATAAATGCGTCTTTCATTGGTAAATCAAGTGGTTAATCAAGAATGGTTCTAATCAATAAATAAAAAATAGAAGGACATAATAGACATCCTAGACCTGTGTAAAAAGTAGCAGTAAGTGCGCCATAAGGCACTAATTTGGGGTCTGTTGCGGCCAAACCAGCCATCACTCCCGCGTTGGTTCCCATAATCCCCCCAAATACCATGGCTGTGTGCGGGTTGTCTAAGCCTATACGCTTGGCGAGTAAAGGAGTGGCAATAGCTACTACTGTCGCTTTTACGACGCCCGTAGCGATGCTCAACGCAATCACTTCCGAACTCGCTCCAATGGCAGCTCCCGTCACTGGCCCAACGATATACGTACAGGCACCTGCCCCAATTGTGGTAAGGCTGACTGCATCGTGGTAGCCCATGACCCAAGCTACACTCAACCCAACAGAAAAAGCAACGACAATTCCTATTATCAACGAAATAGCTCCTACTATACCCGATTTACGCATCAGTAAAATACTCGCTCCAAACGCTGTGGAAACAATCGCAAAATCGCGAAACATAGAACCTCCCAAGTGACCCATTCCGGCAAAGAGTTTCAAGTCGGCAATGCCCTTTTCCCCTCCCGAAATCGTACCTCCTACGTAAGCCAATAGTAGTCCCAAAACGATGGCTATCGCTGGGGTTGGCACTTTTTTGTTGAGCACTCGTTTGGATACACTATCAGCCACCAAAATCATCAGCCCAACCACCAAAAATGCAACAACTAGCCCATTTTTTTCCAAAAACTTGAGAACGATTTCCATGTTATTGTTCAGTTGAAGGTTTAAAGGCTTTGGTCAAATAAGGGATAATAAAGTAACAAACGGCAACTGGCAACACCCCTACCAACAAGGCTATTGCTCCACTCGAAACGGCGAGTTTGACGTTTTGAATGGATGCCATCGCCACAATAATAGGGATATACATTTGATTCCAAAACTGAATACCCGATTGCGTCAGAGTATCCAGCTTTCCCTGTTTTTCTAGCCAACTGTTGATGACAATCAGCAATAGCATGGCAAAGCCTACCCCCCCTACATTGGCCTCTACGCCCAACCAACTTCCGAGGTATTCACCGACTAATTGGCCGACAAGGTAACAAAATGCTAAAAGGGCAACGCCGTAAATGACCATGGGTGTTAGTTGTTCTGTTAACCGTTATTTGTATAATTATAAATCATCTGGCAACTCTCCTCTTACTCCAGCCTAAAGGCTGGAGTAATGCTAAAAAAATCTCAAAATCAAAGGCTTTAGCCTTGACCGTTATGGTCGAAGCAGTTCACTTCATCAGTCAAGGCTAAGACCTCATACTTCCATCATATTCTGACTTTCCTAGCCTAAGTGACGAATTAGCTCTCACAAAAATAACGGCTTCAAGTCATTTTTGGTCACTTTTCCCATAGCATTTCGCGGAAAGTCGGCGACTATTTTGTACTGACGCGGGGTTTTGTACGCAGGCATTTTTGCACGAATCCACGCATTCAATTCTTTCAAATCGACCTCTGCACCGTCGGTTATGATAGCTGCTACGACCAACTCACCCCATTCTTCGTTGGGAATGCCAATCACGCTACAATCTTTGATGGTAGGATGAGTTCGAAGAACTTCTTCGATTTCGAGCGCAGAAATTTTATATCCTCCAGACTTGATAATATCAATCGAGTCGCGTCCTAAAATACGATAATAGCCTTTTTCTTTGACGGCTACGTCTCCCGTTTTGAACCAACCGTCTTCGGTAAATGCTTTTTGGGTCGCTTCGGGACGGCGCCAATACTCGAGAAAAACGTTGTTGCCTTTTATTTGAATTTCGCCCGCAGCTCGGCCTTTCACGTCGTTTCCTTCGTCGTCTACTAACCGCACTTTCACTCCCGCCAAAGGTTTTCCGATGTAGCCTGCTTTGCGTTCGCCGTCGTAAGGATTGCTGATACCCATACCGATTTCGGTCATACCATAACGTTCCAAAAGCGTGTGCGTGCTTATCGTTTTCCACTTTTCCATCACCGTTACAGGCAATGCCGCCGAACCCGATACCATCAAACGAAACTTCGATAGCGCTTCGGTGATTTCTTGTTGACGTTCAGCAGGCAAACCTTCCCAGTAAGAAATGAGTTTGAAATAAATCGTCGGGACGGCCATAAACAAGTTAACTTTCCCTGTCAAAAAAAGCTCAAACAAGGCTTCAGCAGAAAATGACGGCAAAAATTGCACCGTTGCTCCCGACCACAACGCGCACGAAACGACATTGATAATCCCGTGGACGTGGTGCAACGGCAATACACATACGATGTGGTCGTTTTCGCTCCATTTCCATGATTTTATCAAGGTTGAAATCTGGGCTTCGAGGTTTGCATGGGTAGTCACTACTCCTTTGGGAAGGCTCGTCGTTCCGCTGGTGTATAAAATCATCGCTCGACGACCTTTCTCCAACGTTGGCAATGCTGCTGGTGAATGATTCACCTCTTTTTCATCGCCCAAAACAATGAAACGAAGCCCTTTTTCTAAGACCCAGTCTTTCAACAAAGCCACATATTCAGGGCTTACCATCACTATTTCAGCTTGAGTATCTTCGATAACGTACTGCAACGATGGCAGCGGATAGGTAATGCACAGTGGTGCTGCAACCCCTCCTGCCAACCAGATTCCCCACTGTACACGCACGTAATCGAAGCCTGGCGAAACCATAAAAGCAACACGGGTTTCTTTCAGGTCATCGGATGACTGGAGAAGTTGGTGCGCAAGCGCCCTCGATGCGTCGATTAACGCTTGGTAGTTATAGCTTTCTCCTCCTGCAACAATCGCCTCTTTTGTAGGATTTTTGAGCGCATTTGCCGTAATTTTCAACATTTCAATACTTGTCTTTGGTAAGTGCTTACGCAGAGTTAATTATATTGATTATGAGTAACTTAATGTGAAATTTAATCAAAGAAACAAGATCATACTCTAACCCTAACCTTCAGGCTGGGACTATGAAATAGTGAGTACACTCCAGCCGCTTTAGCCTCAGCCTAAAGGCGCGGGGTTAGGGGAAACTCAGGGAATAATCATAGTAAAAGCTTTTTGAACTTTGTTCCCCTACTCAGGCAATCTACTGTAATTTAAATACAAAAGGCAAATTTTGAAATTTATAATGCTACCTCAAAATGGGCAGTTGTTTTGGCCACTACTTCTTCAAGGGTGACGTTTGGCATTAAGCCCGTTAACGTAAGTTTTCCGTTTGGAAATTCAAATACCGCCAATTCAGTAATCACCATATCGACTACGCCCGACGCCGTGAGGGGTAAAGTGCATTGGGGTACGATTTTAGAAGAGCCATCGGGATTGGTGTGGGTCATGGTGATGATGAGTTTTTTGGCTCCTTTCGCCAAATCCATTGCTCCACCTACGCCCAGCAACGGCTTCCCTGGCACGGCCCAGTTGGCCAAATTCGCCGCTTCATCTACCTCTAATCCTCCCATGATAGCCACGTCGATGTGCCCGCCGCGAATCATGGCAAACGAATCTGCACTGTCAAAATAACTACTTCCTTTAAGGGCTGTAACAGGAATTTTTCCTGCGTTGACAGGGTAATCCATCGCCCCGCCACCGTCGGTAGGCACGGGACCAACGCCTAACATTCCGTTTTCGGTGTGCAAAATAATCCCATGTGCTTCGGTGATTAAATCAGCCACCAACGTTGGAATGCCAATGCCCAAATTAACGACATTTCCTTTCTGGAGTTCGGCCAATGCGCGTTTGGCCATGTTCATACGGCTTTCATCCACTTTTTTAGACGACGAAACGGATGCAGACGTACCCAAGTCTTCCAAGGTAAGTTTTGCGACCACAAGGTAATCGACAAAACAGCCTGGCGTATGTACATTTTCGGGCGCAATTTCTCCCACAGGAACTACTTCTTCCACTTCTACAATCACCAAATCGGCAGCCGTAGCCATCGCTTTGTTGAAGTTATTTTCGGTCATTCGGTACTGTAAATTACCAGCGGTATCGGCCCGCCACGCCCGAATAAACGCGACATTTCCCCGTAAGGCTTTGACAAATACTTGTTCTTCACCATCAATGACCTTCGTTTCACGTCCTTGAGCGATAAGCGTCCCCGCCGACGTAGGGGTATAAAATCCGCCAATACCCGCCCCACCCGCTCGAAGCGCCTCGGCTAAGGTTCCTTGCGGAAGTAATTCGTACTCCACGGCTCCCGATTGAGCTGCTTTAACGGCATCTGGATTAGAAGTAAAAAAAGAACCTATCATCTTTCTGAGTTGGCCATTACGAAGCAAACGTCCCCCCCCCAATCCAGGTTCTCCCGTATTATTGCCAATGAATGTCAGATTTTTAGTCCCAATTTCGGCCAAAGCGTGCATCAAATGAACAGGATTGCCCGTCATTCCAAAGCCTCCTTGCAGCAAAATGTCCCCTTCTTTTACCATACTAGCGGCAGTTTGAAGGTCTATAATGGGTACTTGTTTCATATTATTTTGCGAGAAATTTGTGTATTCGTAAAAAAACAGATTATGGTTATGCTTCGCCCAATCGATGAAATTATTGACTTTATCACTTCATTCCCAGAGCCCCATAAAATCCTTGACTATAAAGCTTCCCCTGCTTTGCAAGAGCATGTTGAAAACTTGGTTTATAAAAAGAAAACATCTGAGCTTAGTTCGGAAGAGGTACTCGAATTAGAGCGGTATCTTCTCCTTCAGCATATCATGATTATGGCAAAAAAAGAGCAAAAAAACAACCGAGTTTATGAGTCGTTATATTGCTTATTCGCTTAAAAAGCAAGTAATTGGCCGAGCTAACAACCGTTATGAATACTGTTTGCAACCCGATTTATTTGTTTACATTTCCCACCAAATTGACCACATTATTTAGTATAAAACACGGCGGCGAAAATGATTTAGCCAACTCTGCTTATGTTTGTTTTCAGTGCATAATCCTCGAATTGATTATTGACACGATCATTTTGAAATCGACAATGGGGTTATATGCGCAAAAACTGCTATAGGTCAAGCCACCATTAAAATACTTGATTTTAATGACGTTGATAAAATTCTTGAACGTCAAGGGGACTAAACGCCTCAAAAGGCAGTCCAACGTAATTTTCGGCAATGGTGGTCGCGTAGGCTTTTGAGATACTGATATAATCAAACTTCGCCTTTTGCAAATGGTACTGAAACGACCCATGCGCGTCTTGTTTGTGGAAAAGCGTAGTCATAAAGTTGGAGAAATCTTGCGCTCTCCAAATTCTCTTCAACGCAATTTCCGAGTAAGCATCCAACAGTTTCATGGAATTGTTTTTGTAAAAATCCACAAAGCCATCGACCAAGTGTTTTACGTCGGCTACGGCCAAATTAAGTCCTTTCCCCCCCGTAGGTGGTACAATGTGCGCCGCATCTCCCGCTAAAAACAACCGCCCCGCTTGCATATTATCGGTAAAAAAACTACGCATCGGAGTAATGCTTTTCTCAAAGATAGGCCCCGATTTTAGTGACCAACCTTCTGTCCCCAAACGCAACGAAAGTTCTTCCCAAATGCGGTCGTCCGACCAGTTATCGACGTGGTCATCGTTGTCAACTTGAATATACAAACGGCTTACTTTTTCCGAACGAAGACTATGCAAGGCAAAACCATTTTGGTGGTAGGCATAAATGAGTTCTTCCGACGACGGTGCCACGTTCGCCAAAATCCCTAACCAACTGAACGGGTACGTAATTGAAAATTCGTTGAAGGTATTTTTGGGTAACGTTTTACGACCTACTCCGTGGAAACCATCGCAAGCCGCCACAAAATCGCATTCAATCACTCCTGCTTCTTCTTCGTGCACAAAGTGGATTTTGGGTGATGAAGTGTCAAAGCCTTCGATTTGAGTCGCCACAGCTTCAAAATAGAGTTCTCCTCCACCCGCCAACCATGCATCGGTTAGGTCTTTTACTACTTCTTGTTGACCATAGATAGTAATATTTCGTCCATTGGTATGTTCTCCAAACGGCACCCGAATGCGGTTTCCATCAAAACTTAAATAAACACCGTGGTGCTCTTGTCCTTCCCTAACGAGTCGGTCGGCTAAGCCTAATTGTTTGTAAATATCAACGGTGTTTTGTTCCAACAATCCTGCACGAACACGTGCTTGAACGTATTCACGGCTTCGGTTTTCGATAATCACCGATTCAATACCGTGTTTGCGGAGCCAATGAGCAAGCGTCAGACCCGCAGGCCCAGCTCCAATAATGCCGACTTGGGTTTTGATTACTTTCATTTTATCAATGTTTATGGTACGCTGATGAGGCAGGATGATTTTATATTTTAGGATGTGCCATTTATTTCTTTAAATACTTCCTCTGCTGTATGAAAGGCTTCATTGGCAGCGGGTAAGCCACAATACAACGCGGAGTGCATGATGACTTCTTTGATTTCGGTCACGGTCACGCCATTGTTTAATGCCGCTTTTACGTGCATTTTAAACTCGGCTTTTCGGTTGAGAGCTATCAACATTCCCATCGTAATTAAGCTCCGATTGTGCTTTGATAAATCGGGACGAGTCCAAATTTCTCCCCAAGCGTATCGAGTGATAAAATCTTGAAAATCGGCATTAAAATCATTGATTTTGGCATTAGCGCGGTCCACGTGTTCGTTTCCAAGGACGGTTCTACGAACAAACATACCACGAGCTCCCTCATTCAACGTTACATCGCGCGGGGCGGAAGGAGATACAAAAAAAGAAATTAATGTTTCAGCATATTCTTTGGGTAATTCGGTACTTGCTAAGTGGCGCGCATGGAGGACGTGAAGCGTGGCGTTGGGAATGTGATTGACCAAAAACTGGGCTTGTTCTACGTTTGTCACAGGGTCTTCGTCGCCCGTAATAACCAACGTTTCTACCGATAATTGATGGAGTTGTTCCAGAAAATCGGCATCACGAATGGCTTCGCAGCACTTGGAATAACTCTTGATATCGCTTCGTAAAAACATCGCTTTGGTTTCGGCAACTCGCGTAGGATTCGCTTCTCTAAAAGCCTCCGTAAACCAACGTTCCATGGTATCGTCAACGATGGCTTGTATCCCATTTTTAGTGATGGTCTCAATTCGGTCATTCCAACGTTCGTCGTTTCCGATTTTGGCGCCTGTGTTGCTCAAAACTATTTTATGAAAACGTTGCGGATGATGAATTCCTAGCCATTGACCAATCAAGCCCCCCATCGAAAGCCCGCAGTAGTAGGCGCTTTCAATCCCCAACTCATCCATCAATTGAATCACTTGCTCACCTAAATCGCCAATTGAGCAGGGTTTGTCTAAATCTCGAGGGCTGGTAGTATATCGTAACACCTGAAAGTAGGGCAAAAGATACGGAACTACTTCGTCCCACATCATCATTTCTGACCCTAGCGAGTTTGAAAATATCAAAACAGGGCTATTGGGAGTGCCTTGTAGTTGGTAGTTAGTGTTCATTTTTTTTATAATTTCGAGTTCTCCGAATGACGAATTTTTCGAATCGCCAATTAGTGTGTTCTTTCTTAGTATTGAAGTACTATTATTCGTTCAATTCGAATCATTCATCACTCGGAGCACTTCATCTATTAATTCTAAGCTCAATCCTATTGAATTTTCTGGCTTAAAAAGCGCCTCTAAATCAGGCATATCCAATTGAAGTTCAAGCAAGATTTCTTTTAAATGTTTTTGCTGATGAATAGCCGTTTTGCACGCCTTTTCCACTAATTCGTGGGCTTGCATTTTCCCAATTTTAGGAGCTAAAGCTAAGGACACGTTTTCGGCATAAATCAATCCTTTGGTCACTTCTAAGTTGGCCAACATTCGTTTTTCATCTACTTCCAAACCGCTCACTAACTCTATGGCTCGTTCGACCGAACCTGCCGTCAAGGTCATCAACTCTACCAACACCTCCCATTCTGAATGCCAAAGTCCCGCCGAGCGCTCATGTTCCTGGGGCATCGCCGAGAGAACCGTTGCCACCAAGTGAGGGGTTCGGGTAGCATTGGCTAATAAGGCGGCGCAAGTCACGGGATTTCGTTTGTGAGGCATGGTGCTTGAGCCTCCTTTTCCTTCCGCTGCTCCTTCTAACACTTCCCCTACTTCGGTTTGCATAAGGAGTGATACGTCTTTGGCGATTTTCCCTAAACTTCCCACCAAAACTCCAAGTACGCCTGCCCATTCTGCGAAGCTATCACGCTGGGTTTGCCACGAAAAACTAGGCGTTAACCCTAACTCTTGTGCCATTGCTCGATGAACTTCTTGATTGATTGACGAATTTCCGCTGCCCACGGCTCCGCTTAATTGGAGCTTCAATAAGCGAGGCTGAATCTCCATTAGGCGGTTTTGTGAACGTACAACTCCCTCTAACCATCCTGCCGTTTTTAGCCCAAACGTAATCGGGCGGGCTTGCTGAAGCAAAGTCCGACCAATCATCAAGGTCGAACGGTGTTTTTGAGTTAAAACTATCAACAGCTGACGTAACTGGTTGAGTTTTGACTCCAACCACGTTAGAAATGCTTTGATTTGGAGTACTATTGCCGTATCGACGACATCCTGACTAGTGGCACCCAAATGCACCATTTTTGAGGCTTCTACATCGTTGTTTTTGACAATACGAGTCAATTGTTTGACCAACGGAATAGCAGCGTTTCCCCCGAGTTTAACCTCCAATTTAAGCCTCTCTATATCAATTAGATATACATCACAACAATCGACAATAATGGCGGCGGAAGTTTCCGAAATAATCTCATTTTTAGCCTGTGCTTGAGCCAAAGTAGCCTCAAAACGCAGCATTTCAGCAAGGGTGTTTTTTTCAGAAAACAACCCATTGATTTCGGTCGAGTAAAATAGTTCGGAATATAAAGACATACTTTGGATGGCGAGAAATGACAAAAAGGGCTAAATATCAAAAAATACGGTTTCTTTCTCGCCTTGCATCCAAATATCGAATTCGTAACCTGACGGCGTTTTTTGAGCAATGAGAGTCGAGCGACGTTCTTCGGGGACTACATTGAGCACCTCATCGGTTGCATTTAGTTCGGCTTCATCAGGAAAGTACAGGCGAGTATAGGAGTGAATCAGCTGCCCACGCATAAACACGATGATACTTAAATGAGGTGCTTGTCCATTGACCGACGCTGGCTTTTTTGTATGGAAAACAAAGCGATTTTGTGGGTCGGTTCCTGTACCAAAGCGGCCAAAAAGCTGTTGTTGTCCATCGTTTTGCCATACTTCAATCATCGCATCTGGGATTACAACTCCTTCGCCGTCAAACACTTTTCCTGTGATGGTGATGACATTGGGTTCGTCGATTGGGTTCACCAACTGATTACCGACCAATTGTTTAAAATCGTATAAATATTGCTCAGGAGAAAGGCCGTAGGCAAAATAAGGGCCAACCGTTTGAGAGGGGGTCTGTTTCATAGTCGAATAACGATTTATGAATTTTTCGAATGACGAATAATACCCGTTCAAGCTATTTGAATCATTCGTAAAATCCGAATAACTAACTATTTTCAAATGGAGTTTGATTGTGACCTCTTAACACAAAATCAAAACGGTAACCCAACGCAAAATGAGGCTCAGTGACACTCAAATCAAACTGAGAAATGAGCAAATCTCTGCCTTTAGGAGGCACGCCCAAAAAGATGGGATCGTACTGAAGCAATGGGTCACCTGGGAAATACATTTGTGTCACTAAACGATTGGTGATATTGGCCCCAAACAACGAAAAGTGAATGTGGTTGGGCCGCCATGCGTTGTAGTGATTTCCCCAAGGATACGCGCCTGGCTTGATGGTATAAAATTTATAATTCCCGTCTTTGTCTGTCATACAGCGACCCGCGCCCAAAAAGTTGGGGTCAAGTGGAGCATCGTGTTGATCTACTTTGTGTACATAACGCCCTGCGGAATTGGCTTGCCAAATTTCAATGAGCGTATTCGGAATCGGCTGACCGTTTTCGTTTACAACCCGACCATGTACCACAATTCGTTCCCCCAAAGGTTGCCCATTGACCACCGAATTTTTGGTTAAATCATGGTCGAGAGGGCCTAAATTAAAATCACCAAAAAGCGGCCCTGTCGATTCACTAAGCGACTGCTTCACTACAATCAAAGGCTTGGTAGGAGCCCGAAGGACAGTAGATTTATAGTCGGGAGATAAACGTGGCGGGTGTACCTCCTCGTCAAAACGGTTATAAATGATTGTACTCATGTTGTGCAACGATTGGGAAAATGTCTGCTTAAAGAACGCAACAAAAGTAGCGGGAAGGTGAAAGATTATCTTGGATAAATCAAAATATAACTTGTATAAAACAAACATTTTTTTCTTTTCAAAATTTACTTTTTACAATTATTTGCCAAAAGCTTCAATCAATTTGAGTAAAAAGTCTCAGAATCATCAAGAATTAGGCAAAAAGCATTGACACACGAATAAAACGGATGTTCCAGCACTGATTTTAACGATTTTGTTAGCGGAGCTTAGCATTTTCAAATAACTTTGTGTTGGCCTAAGTTTTATTTTCTGACGTTTTCTAAAAACATATGTTATCATTTTATAATATTTCAGTGGCAGTCTGTGTAAAAATTTTTGCAAGACTATCTTTTGTAAGCTAAAAATTAGCAATTTTATACTAGCAATTTTCAAACATCCATTATGCAAAAGGCATTGGTCCATTTTAAAGGGCTTTACGGCGACAATCCTCATTCTCTTTTACCCAACTTTATCCATTTTGAAGCCCTTGAAACTCGGAGTAAAATATACGATTGGGAAATAAAGGAACACTTGCACACGGATTTGTTTCAAGTGTTTTTGATTAAAAGTGGGGAAGGGTTACTTGTTTCTGAACAAAAAGAATGGGCACTAACGGGACCTTGCATTGCGACCATCCCCGCGCATAGCCTTCACGGTTTTGTGTTTCAACCCAACATTAACGGTGAAGTACTGACATTTTCTGACTCTTTTTTGGAAGGATTATTAAAAAATTCGCCCAAAACATTGCTAGAAATCAATCATTTACGGGTGCTAACTTTTGATGAGGATTTTGAGACATTTGAACGCCTCTTGGGATTTAAAAACCTCATTGTAAAAGAATTATACGAAGATTTTGCCGATAAACAGGTGGTTTTGCAGTCGTTATTTCAACTTTTCTTTACGCACCTATATCGCTTCACTATTCGACTTTCTACTTCCTCTACAACCTCTGATAATCGAACATTACGCTATTTTCAACATTTTCAGAAAAGCATCCGCAAGTCGTTGCAAGAATCAAAGCCTATTCATGAATATGCCAAAGAGTTAAATATCACAGCGGTTCATTTGAACCGAATTTGTCAAGCGATTGTCAAAAAATCGGCGTTACAGATTGTCCATGAACACCTGATTAATGAAGCAAAAAAATACCTCCTCAATACGAATTACTCGATTTCGGAGGTTTCTTATTTTTTAAATTTCAAAGACCCAGCTTATTTTACACGGCTTTTTAAAAAGGTAACGGGGGTTTCACCCAGTGAGTTTAGAAAGAACTAGCGCGTTACATTTTTTGAACCCTATAAGTATTTTACAGATAACGAGTTAACTAATTCGTTTTGACGAAATATAGATTGTAATTATTCCCGCAATAATGGTAGGGACGGAAAAAATCAAGAAATTGACCGTCATTGAAAGTCCCATTCCAATGAGAATTCCTCCTAATAATGGCCCAATGATGCCACCTAGTCGCCCCGAACCGATGGCCCAACCCACACCAGTTGTCCGAAATTCGGTGGGATACATTCGTGCTGCAACAGCATAAAGACCCACAAAACCACCTTGGATACCAAAACCAATCAACCCAAAAATAACCAACAACCATGATGACCCTTTGAACCACCCAAAGGCGACCATCAGGACACCCGTCAAAATCAGAAAAATACCAATGGTACGTTTTAGGCCGTATTTACTTGAAAAGTAGCCCTGAATAACAATCCCAACAAAAGCTCCAAGATTAAACACCGTTCCTGCATAAATCGCCAATTCCATCGAAAGACCCGCGTTGGTGGCGAGTTTCGGAATCCAGTTGGTTAAAAAATAGAGGGTAGCAAACGCCATAAAAAGCGCCCCCCACAGTTGAAATGTGGGAACTTTAAACTCCTCTGTCAGCATAGATTTAAACGACACCACGGCTTGTTCGGCAGGTTTGGTAGGCAGTTGAGACAGAGTAGATACACCCATCTTCTCCAATATTTCGTTTGCTTTTCCAAGTGCGTTAGCGGGTTGTGCTTTAAAGTAAAAATCAAGCGACTCGGACAACAAAAAGTGAATCAACGGGACAGCAAGGGTAGTCGCAAAACCAGCTAATTGAAACATGGTTTCCCATCCCAGTTGCGGGATTACCTTCGCAGCCACCAACCCCGACAACACCGCTCCAATGGGGTAACCCGAAATCACAAAACTTACCCAAAAATCCTTGGTTTTATTCGGTGTATATTCTGCCGTCAGCGTAGCGGTACTTGCCAACATCGCTCCAATCCCTATCCCACTGATGAGCCGAATAACTACCAAAAACTCAATGGATTGGGCAAATGAAGTACTAAAAATACTAATCCCCATCAGTACCGCACTCAGCAAAATCATGTTTTTACGGCCAATCACATCTGCCTTAGGGGCTAAAAACATCGCACCGAGGGTCATCCCGACTAATCCTGAACTAAATACTATTCCAAGAGCTTCGGGCGTAATGCCCCACGCTTTTGCAATGGCAGGTGCGGTGTACGAAATCACCATTACATCCATACCATCGAGCATGTTCATCAGTAAACAAATAAATACGGTCGCATACTGCAACCGTGTCATTTTGTGGGAATCAATGTGTTCTTTTATGTCAAAAGTCATTGTGAGATTGGTAGGCTAAGGGCTTGAATAGATGTATTCTACGAAAAAATTAGACACAACTTCGCAAAAATAGAGGATTTTTCAGAGACACATCACGCAAAATCAATTTCCTTTTGTGCAATATCAATCTTTATCGAAAAAGGGGCGCACGCCCCTTTTTCGATAAAGATTGATATAAAAGTTTTACCCGCAGAAATCGCTGAACAATAAAAACGCAGATAGTCGCAGAATATAAAAGATTATTTTTCAATCAGGATGTTATCAATTTGATGGCTACATCTTCCACTTGCTCCTTAGTGGGAGTGATACCCGCTTGAATCAACTTGCGAGCTGCTAGGTGATCAGCAGGGCGATTAAGTGAGTCAACCGCAACCAGTTGATTGCTTTTAAAATAAAAAATTGAAAATTTATTAGCGGCAATATCTCCCCGAAAAGCATATGAATCATAGTCCGAATTAATACCTGCCATTTGTAATTTAAGGTCAAACTGATTGGTCCAAAACCACGGTACAGCATCGTATGGCTGTGTTTTTTCACAAATATGCGCTGCCGCTATTTTGGCTTGATCCACCGCATTTTGCACCGATTCCAAACGACACTGCTTTCCTGCAAAACGGTTATAATGACTCGCACAATCCCCAATGGCATATACATTAGGGACAGAAGTTTGTTGAAATTCATTCACCAAAATCCCATTTTGACATTCAATACCCGCCTCTTGTGCAAGTTCTTGATTTGGAGCAACACCAATCCCAACCACGACCAAATCAAACGCCGCTAAAGTTTCTGCCGAAACGGTGGCATTTAACTGTACGTTCACGCCCATTTCTTGGTGTTTTTTGAGAAACAAATCCGATAACAAGGGGGGTAAAACGCGTGCCATAAGTCGGTTTTGCACCTCCAAGACTGTCACCTGTTTACCTGCCTCAGCGGCACTAGCAGCTACTTCTAAGCCTATAAAACCACCCCCTACAACGACCACGTTTTCTACCACATCAAGCGCACGCTTCAGTTGCTGAGCATCGCTCATACTCCTTAAATATAGCGCATTAGGGGCAATTTCTTTAGAGAGTTCTCTATTACGAGCACCCGTAGCGAGTAGTAAGTAATCGTACTCAAATGTCTTACCAATAGCCGAGGTGACCGTCTGTGATTGTAATTGTATAGCTTCAATTTTTTCGCCAACGAGTACTTCAATTTGGTGTTCATTATAATAATTTTCATTCCGAAAAAGCAGGTTCTCAGCAGTTTGTTTACCATTAAGAAACCCTTTTGAAAGCGGGGGTTTTTGATACGGTAGATGTACCTCATCAGCAATCAATTGTATCGTTCCTTCAAAGCCCATTTCACGCAATGAGGTAGCTGCTTGGACACCTCCATGCCCTGCTCCTATAATAACCACTTTTCTCATGATAAAAAGCTATTGTACCGAGGGAATATGAACAATCAAGCCCTCTAATTTTGGGGTTGCCCTCACTTGACATCCCAACCGACTATTCGGTCGTCGCTCGGCCGTTGCGCTATCTAGCATTTCGTTTTCTTCCTCTTCCATTTCTGGCAATTGGCTCAAAAAGGCATCATCGACATAAATATGGCAAGTAGCACACATGCACGAGCCGCCACATTCGGCCACGATACCGTTTACACCATTTTGTACAGCGCCTTCCATAAGGCTAGCTCCCAAGGGCAAATCATACGTCTTTGCCGTTCCGTTTGGTTCAATATAAGTAATGTAAGGCATGGGGATTGATTCGATTTACGAAGATCAATTGTAGTTTAGTTCAAAAATTGTGATTTTTTGTTAGTCAGTACCTTTGCTTTTTTCTTTCGAAGGGTGCGCAACGATGCTACAACCATGGATATATTTCATTAGTCTCTCGCATCAAGTCGGCTATCTTTTCTCGCGGTACTGGGTTTGATTCAGTTACAAGTTCGAGCCAATAGAGTGTTTCATCTGCTTATTATTCAACAATTTTGAGCTTATTTATCATGTCTGCCAGCGATTTCGCTCTACAAACAGCTTGATAATTTGCTCCTACTGACGAGGAAGAACGGATGAATCGTTTACCGTAAATATCGGCACTCCTACTCGAAGGAAGAGCGTCAGCTAATCGTCCGACCCGAAGACCTAGCTTTTGGGTTCTTGCTTTAAATTCGTCAGCATTCATACAATTTCATTAATTTGATTAATTGAAAGGACTACCAAAATAATCGAATTAGTTGTAAATTATATAAATCTAAAGAAATTGTTTCCCTCCATCCACCACAATGGTTTGACCCGTGACGAAATCAGAGGCAGACGAAGCGAGATAAAGGGCAGTCCCTACAATATCATCGGCCGTAGAAGAACGTTTAATTGCTCCACGTTCCACGCCGTATTTCTGCGCATTTTCAATCAAATTTAAACTAGCGTCGGTCAACGTAAACCCTGGAGCAATCGCGTTGACGGTGATATTAAACTCGCCTAATTCTTTGGCCATCGACCGCGTTAACCCAATCACGCCCCCCTTGGAGGCTACATAATGTGACCACATGGGCGAACCACTCATGACCGTTGCCGATGAGATATTGATTATTTTACCCGTACCCATTTCGCTATTGGTCGTACTTTGCCGACGCTCCTGAATCATGTACTTTGCAACGGCTTTGGTACACAACCACGCGCCTTTTAGGTTTACATTCATCACCAAGTCCCACTCTGCGACGGTAATTTCATAAAATGGCTTTCGTTGAATGGTGGCATAAATCGCGGCATTGTTGACCAACACGTCAATTCTCCCCCATTTTTCTACGACCGTACGAGCCATTTGCTCCGTTGATGCTTCATCGGCTACGTCTACTTTCAGCGCCAAGGCATCTTCACCTACCATTGCCGCTGTTTCTTCGGCTCCTGCAAAGTTTAAGTCACAGGCAACCACTTTTGCCCCAGCACTGGCAAATCCCAACGCGAAGGCACGTCCTAATCCTCCTGCGGCTCCTGTGATAATGACAACTTTTTCTTTCATGCTCGTCTCTTTTTCCTTGTTTGTGTTTTTGCACCGTATGACTGTGGGTTTTACAATTCACCTTCATTAAAAGCTAACTCAATACGTTCTGCGTCTAGCATCGACTTGGCCAAGCATTTCCCAAAATCAGTCAGCAAAGTCGGGAAGACGTAATTTTGTAAAATCTCGTGAACCTCCGTTCGCGTAATTCCAAACCATCCTTGAATGATAGTAATGCCTCCCGATGTGTATCGCCACAATTTATCGGCATCTTTCATCACGGCATCGTTCAATGAGCGGGCTACAAATGTGGTATCATGCCCATCAATGATTTGAGCAACTGCTTCTATTCGTGCCGTTTCAAACCCTGCCTCCATCATAATTTCTCTAGCTACTTTTACCCCTTCCACTTCGTGTAGACGTTGAATTTCGGGGTATTTTGCTCCCGGGCCAAATGCTAATAAAAGTTTATCTTGAGGGACTTTTGACCAACCCGTATCATGTAACAAAATGGCAGGCAGGACAATTTTCGCCTCTGCGTCTGGGTAATAATCGAGCAGTTGTTTTGCAAAAGTCATCGCTACCAACGTATGTACATCGTTTGAACGAACATTGAGATAAGGCTTAGCTGATTGCCATAAAGCACTGTATTGACCTAATAAATCACTCATTTTTGATTTATTTTTAGTGGTTCCTGTGTGGAAAGGGGTTTAAATTGTGTGGAGGGTTTCTCAAAACCCGACCCTGATTGCGATGCTCGGGTTTTGAGAAACCCTCCACACGGCAGACACTTTGCTAATAATTAATATAAATCGTTTTTAACTCTGTGTAGGCTTCCAAACCATAATGCCCTTTTTCGCGACCAACACCGCTTTGT
>JACCEC011800425.1_pt1 | contig 28693 bp, 29 predicted proteins | sample 7450121 | NCBI WGS metagenome assembly JACCEC01 (sample SAMN15323455, study PRJNA562643) | freshwater metagenome | isolation source: river surface water | place: USA:Blue River Watershed | collected 2017-08-18 | reverse complement strand
GGTTCTGCGAGGTGATCATCACCTTTTTCGTATCAAGATCTTGTACCGGATGGTTCGCGCCATGGTGGCCGAATTTCATCTTGAGGGTTTTCGCGCCGGAGGCCAGCGCCATGATCTGATGACCGAGGCAAATGCCGAAAGTCGGCAGGCCTTTGTCGATCAGCTCGCGCGACGCGGCGATTGCGTAATCGCAGGGCTGCGGATCGCCGGGCCCGTTCGACAGAAAGATGCCGTCCGGGTTGAGTGCCAGCGCATCAGCAGCAGTGGATTGTGCAGGTAACACGGTGACCTTGCAGCCACGCTGCGCGAGCATGCGCAGGATGTTGTACTTCACGCCATAGTCAAAGGCGACCACATGGAATTTCGGTGCGGTCTGTTTGCCGTAGCCCTTGCCCAGTTCCTATTCGGTCTCGGTCCAATCGTAAGACGATTTGGTCGATACGACTTTGGCGAGGTCCATTCCCGACAGGCCCGGGAAGGATCGCGCCAGTTCCAGCGCCATGGCATCGCTGGCGTTCTCGCCGGCGACGATGGCGCCGTTTTGGGCACCCTTCTCGCGCAGCAGTCGGGTCAGCTTGCGAGTATCAATGTCGGCGATCGCCACAATGCTCTCGGACTTGAGATAGTCCGGCAAGCTCTGTGTGGCGCGGAAATTCGACATCAGCAGGGGCAAGTCGCGAATGATCAGGCCAGCAGCATGAATCCGGTCGGACTCGACATCTTCCGGGTTGACACCCGTGTTGCCGATGTGGGGGTAAGTCAGGGTGACGATTTGGCGGCTGTAGCTGGGATCGGTCAGGATTTCCTGATATCCCGTCATTGCCGTATTGAAAACGACCTCACCGCTGGTCTGACCGGCGGCGCCGATGGAAATTCCTCTGAAAACCGTGCCATCCGCGAGTGCTAGGAAGGCCGGCTGCGTGTTGGCCGTTAAAAATGGCGGCAAAGGTAACTCCTGGGTTGTTACCGCCGCGGCTGGATCCTGGCGTTCGGTTATCGGCTCACGCGTTCGACAGGCGTGAAAAGTCCGGACGGTCCAGGATGGTGTGGAAGGTGGTTTGCGCGGGCGGCGGGGTAAATTGGTTAAACCTTGCAATTATATCGCGAAGCACCAATCCCGGGCAACCCAAGGCCCGGCGCCGCCCAACGGCGAAGTGTTGACTTACAGACTGATAGCAGCTGCGTTACAGACCCAGTGCGGCAATGCCGGCCTTGGCGATCTGCGCGTCTTCGTTGGATTTCACGCCCGAAACACCGACCGCGCCGACGCAGTCGCCGCCGGCCATGATCGGCACGCCGCCTTCGAGCAGGCCGTCAATGTTCGGCGCCGACAGGAAAGAATAACGACCGTTGTTGATTACGTCCTCATAGATCTTGGTCTCGCGCTGGCCCAGCGCGGCCGTGCGCGCTTTGGACGGTGCGATCGATGCCGATACGGGCGCAGCGCCATCCAGACGCTGTAGCCAGAGCAGGTTGCCACCGTCGTCGACGATCGCAATTGTCACAGCCCATTTATTGGCAACAGCCTCTGCCTCGGCGGCAGCGGCGATTTTCTTCACATCCGCAAGTGTCAGTGCCTGTTTGGACCGCATGCTACAACTCCCCTGTTCTGAAAAAAGGCTGGATTGTACGCCAAGTCTTTTGCGGGCGAATGACGCGGCATCAGCCTGCCCCCAAGGGCAAACTTCATGCCAGGGTTTTTGACATCAGGCCGGCCATCGCTTACATTGCGGCAGTCATCGTTTGCTCGAGTGAAGCATTTGTCTGAATTGCATCGTCATCGCCGAATCGCCATCTGGCGCGCCACGCCGCTGATTACAGCGCTGGTCGCGGCTTTGTCGTTTGCAAGCGCAACACCGGCGCTGGCCGCAGATGCTGAAGAACCCAACTTCATCTTCAGCACCCTGTCGAGTTTCACTGACAAGGCCGCAAGGCTGGCCATCGAGGCCATGTCACTGATTGGTATCCATTACCGTCGCGGCGGCAACTCACCCGAGAATGGTTTGGACTGCAGTGGTCTGGTTCGTTATGTGTTTCGCGAGGCGCATGGCACCGAACTGCCACGTACCTCATTTGAAATCAGCAAAATGGGCGAGACGGTCGAAAAACAAGACCTTCAGCCCGGCGATCTGGTGTTCTTCAACACGCTTCGCCGCACGTTCTCGCATGTAGGCATCTATTTAGGCGATAACAAATTCATCCACGCGCCTTCTTCCGGCGGCACTGTACGTATCGAAAGCATGGATCTGGCTTACTGGAAAGCGCGCTTCAATGGTGCGCGCCGCATCGAAACCGCAGATAGCAAAGACGCCTCATCGCGCTAAGCCACCTGCGCGGGCTGCGGAGCAGCTCAATTGCCGCGCCGGGCCTTGAGCTTCTGACGTATCTCGCTTAACACCGCCAGCGCAGCCTTCTCACCCGCGATGATTGCCGTGCCTCGGCCATTGAAATCATTGCCCTTCATTGTAGCCAGCTCAGGCCGGATCACGACATCGGCTTGCTTGAGCTCATACAGATTCAGGCTTTGGCCCATGATGGCAAACGTCTGCAGCAGCACCTCGAAGGTCGATGATGCGGGTTGCGCATCGGGCTGCGCCGAGATATTCACCGCAATCACAAAATCTGCGCCCATCTTGCGCGCGAAGCTCACCGGAACCGGTGACACCAATCCGCCATCGACATAATCAATATTTCCGATTCTGACCGGCTGAAACACACCCGGCACTGCAGACGATGCGCGCACAGCAGCGCCAGTGTTACCGCGCCTGAACAGAATCGGCTGGCCAGACTTGAGATCCGTCGCTACTGCGCCGAACTGCAAGCGAAGCTTTTCGATTGGCTGCTGATGCACTGCACGGTTCACGAATTGCTGCAGCCCTTCTCCTTTGAGCACACAGGTGGAATTGGAAAAGAAAGGCACAGACCAGTCGGAGATCGCGGCCTCATCCATTTCCATTGCCAGCTTTTGCAAATGGCTGCCGTTGTTGCCTGCTGCATAAAGTGCGCCGACCAGACTACCCGCGCTGGTACCCGCGACAATCTCGGGGTAGATGCCATTCGCTTCCAGCACCTTGATCACGCCTATGTGGGCAAAACCGCGCGCTGCGCCACCGCCCAAAGCGAGGCCGATTTTCACCGGTCTGGGAACGGGTGCTGCAGGTGGAACCACCGCCACCGGCGCTTCTGGCGTCGTGATGACGGGTGCAGGCTCAGTAGGGCCCGGCACTCGCGCGTCGGTAGAAGGCGCCTCCGCGCCCGGCGGTTTAGCGGAGGGTGCGGTGGGAACTGTCTGGCAACCAGACAAAACGAGCAGGCTCAGTAACAAGCCGGAGAAGAGGCGCATGATGGGCTACAGGTGGGAAAAATACGGGCGGGAACAGTGCCCTATTGTAGCGGATCAAGTTTCTGTCAGTTCTCTGCCCGGCGCCTGAGAATCAGCCAGGCAGCTGCTGTCGTAAAAACGGCCAGCAAACCCACCACTACCCAAAATCCCGCTTCATGGTCTGCGAACGGAATACCACCTACATTCATGCCAAACAAACCGGCAAGCAAATTGATCGGCAGCGCAAGTACAGTAAGCACCGTGAGCGTATACAGGTTACGGCTGCTCTTTTCATTGATCATTGCTGCAATTTCTTCCTGCAACAGCTTGATACGCTCCTGCAGCGACGCCATGTCTACCAGCACTGCAGAGAATTCCTCACTTGACTGACGAAGATCCTGGAGATCATCTTCGGCGACCCAGGCGGGCGGCCGCTGGAGCAGGCGGAAGAGTGCCGCGGGCTCGGGAGCCATCAGACGCTGAAGTCTGACGAGCACCCGACGCAGCGAGCCCAGATTTTCTCGCTTGTTATCGAGACGACCAGCAAGCAGTTCGTCTTCAACCTTGTCTACCCGTGCCACTGCGTCGCGCACAATGCCCATCAGCACATCGGCCTGATCGCGCAACAGCCGGGTAAGCAGTTCGACCGTACTGGTGATCCGCACACCATTCTGAACCGAGTGCCGCAAGCGATCGACCGACTTCAGCGGCTTGCGCCGCGCACTGATAACGATGCCAGGGGTCACGTGCACCCACAAGGTCGAGATTTCCGAGGGGTCGAAAGAAAAACCGTGAAGCACATCATTGACCACTGCAAGCAGTCCGTCATCGATCAGTTCGACACGCGTCGATCGCGATCCCAGGTGTAGCGCCTCGAAAAACTCCATGGGCAGTGAAGCATGATCCTTCAGCCAGCGCTCAGTGGCCGCCTGCGCCAAATTAAAATGAAGCCAGAGCAGATCCCCCTCGAATTCACTGCGGTGCTGCTGCAGTGTCAGGAGCAGCTCAGCTGGCTTGACCGGCAAGGCAGTGCCCTGACGGTCAAGCCGGTAGCCCCAGACCAATCCGCTCTGGGTGGTCAGAAATTCGGTGGTCGCGTCGGTCTGCATTTATCGTTTCGTCGTTGACTGTTTCCCGCAGACTGCCTGCCTATCCGCCCTGCGACCCGCCAGCCGATTCGGGTCATTCGCAAAAAAAACGCCCCAGCGGGGCGTTGAAAGCATCCTTGACGGATCGGAGATTACTTTTACTGTAAGAAAAGCGCTGGTCCTGCGCTAATGCTTTTGCTTTCGGAGACAAATGCCACTACAGTTCAAGATGTTGTGATTATTACGAGCATTTTTTTCAGCTTCATGACAAGTGACGGCAAAATTCTGCTCCATGAGCAGCAAACCTGCCCCTGTCATGCAAGCGTCACACTGGTAACTTACTGTTAATTTTTTTGGCCATGTGCCGGAACGTCGCAAAAATTCATGCTGGCAGCAGTTGATCTCGGCTCAAACAGCTTTCGTTTGCATATCGGTCATTACGATGGCGAGCGCATCAGAATACTGAGCACCGCACGCGAACCTGTGAGACTGGGGGCGGGACTCGACCGTCGAGGCAATCTGACGGTCACGGCGATGGAAACTGCTCTGGCCTGTCTGCGCCGTTTTGGTGAAATATTGCGCTCTCAGCCACTCTCTGCTGTCCGCGTGGTCGGAACCAACACGCTTCGCATTGCAAAGAACCGGGACAGCTTTCTTCCACTGGCCGAAAAAGCGATCGGCTTCCCGATAGAGATCATCTCAGGCGAGGAGGAAGGCCGGCTGATCTATCTCGGGGTCGCCAGTGTGCTGGACAATCCTCGTGAACGCCGTCTGGTGGTCGATATTGGCGGCGGCTCGACAGAGCTTGTACTTGGGCATGGCAACGAGATCGAGCAAGTCGAATCGTTTGGTATCGGTACAGTCAAAACCGCCTCAGAGTTCTTTCCAAACGACAGAATCACCGAATCCGGGTTTGCCGGGGCTGTCCTCCATGCACGCAGTGTGTTTGAAGACCAGCTCGATGCCTTTCATCCGCGCTTGTGGACTATGGCGTTTGGTTCATCCGGAACCATGCGCACGCTCGCTGACCTGATCATCATCAACCAGCTCGGTGACGGGAGCCTGTCATTGAAAAGTCTGCGCGCGCTGCGGGATTATCTGCTGTACTGCGGCCGCATCAGCAAAATAGATCTGGAGGGTATCAAGCCAGAACGGGTGGCTGTCGTGCTGGGTGGCCTGCCTGTGCTGATCGGCTTGTGCGAAGAATTAGGCATCAGAGACATGCAGCCCATCGAGGCCGGGCTGCGCATGGGTGTGCTTTGGGATCTGCACCTGCGTAGAAGCAGCCGCGACCGGCGACGGGATTCGGTCAAAGAATTCGCCAAAAAATTTGGTGTGAACCAGACCCGCGCCAACAAAGTAAAGCAGAACGCGATGATGCTGTATGCGCTGCTGCAGCCCGAGAGCGATTATTACGAGCGACTGCTCGGGTGGGCAGCCTGCCTGCATGAAGTGGGAATGTCGGTATCGCACAGCGGCTTCCATAAGCATGGCGCCTATCTGGTACTGAACGCTGATCTGCCGGGCTTCACCAAACAAGAGCAGCACATCCTCAGCATTCTGCTGCTCGCCCAGAAAGGCAACCTGACGAAAGTATCAGAGGCCATAGCGCTGCCCGATCTGGCAAAAGCAATCCTGGCTCTCAGGCTGGGAATCCTGTTCAGTCATGCTCGCATCGATCTCAACGAGCATGCAATCAGGCTGAAGATGAGGCAAAAGATCGATCTCGATCTTCCTGCGCAGATCGCGAGAAAACATCCCACCCTGATCCACTGGCTGGTCAAAGAAGAGACTGCATGGAGTGATCTGGATATCCTGATGACGGTCCGCAACCACTGAGCGATCATCTAAAAAGCTGATGCCAGTTCCGTCAGAACGTCAAAACATCCGGGCGGGCGTGAGTCTTAGCCCGAACGATATCCAGCGGCTTGCCGGATTTCCCCCCGCTCGCTGACCGACAGTCGTATCAATCTGCAGCAACTGAGGAATCAGCGAAAATCGACCGCCTGCCTGCCAGTAGGTATTCGGGTGACTATCGCCAAACGCTTCTGCCATCCAGGTGATGCGTTCACTGACATTCCATTCGGTGCCCACACCCCAGGTCGCGAGATTCCGGTTGGTGACATGCTCTCGCAGCCATCCAGTATTGATGTGCATGACGAGAAGGTCTCCAGCCCATGAAACAGATACTGGCAGATACAGATAGGTGTTACCCAGGAGGTTAGGACCGGGATTCACCGCCGGATGTCTGACCGTGCCGACAGCGATACCAAAACCAACATCATTAGTCTCCAGCTTGCGCAACAGCGTCTTGGCCTGAAACACGTAATCGCTGTTCGGGCTGAGACCCTGGTCGTCATAGATCGCGCGACCACCTCCCATCGTCAGCTCGAGGTTACCGCCGGGATTACACGCAGGCAGTGCCCAAACCTCGCTGCTGTCCCGGTAAATCCGCGTCCAGGTCTCCAGCTGGCAGCTGCCTGCTGTGGTCAGTCGGGCATCATCCGTCACAAAAGGCCGGGCGCCCCATGCCGGACTGATGATCGTCGTCAGCAGGATGCCCATAAAAAATAAGCAAATTTGCATGGTCACATTCTATTGAACGAATATGGCTCATCAATGACATGCCGATGCAAGGTTCATCATCGTTTAACATTCGTCTGATCTGATCTGACCATCATTAAACCCCCGGAGATATCGATGCATCCTGAGCAAAGCCCTTCTGATGAGACCCTGATCGATACCGAGAATACCTCTGCCAACCCTGAATTCAGTCAGATCCTGTCAGCGCGGCTGTCTCGCCGAGACCTGCTCAAAGGCTCTTTCGGTGCCGCTGCAGCGCTATACCTCGGCAGCAGCAGTCTGCTGCTGTCACCGTCTGGTGAAGCAAACGCCGCTGCACGCCGCCTGACACTGAATTTCACTGCCGTGGCCAAAAGTACTGCCGATAAAGTCTCGCTGGCTACTGGCTATTCCTACCGGCTGCTGCTGCAAACCGGTGATCCGCTTGCAGCCGATCTGCCGGACTATGCGAACGACGGATCGGATGAGCCCGGAAGCTTCAATCGCCGCGCGGGTGATCACAATGATGGGATGTTCTTCTTCGGGATGAACAAAAGTGGTAGCTGGAATCCAACAGCCTCGGAGCAGGGACTGCTGTGCGTGAACCATGAGAATGTCACGGCGACTTTCCTGCATCCCTCAGGGCAAACTGTGGTGAATGACAAGCGCACGGTCGAGGGCGAGGTGCTGAAGGAAATGCTGGCGATGGGTGTGTCCATCGTCGAAGTAAGAAAAGGACCCAGAGGCTTTGAGGTCAACCGCGAATCTCGCTTTAATCGCCGCATCACGACGCTGACGGATATGGAAATCGACGGCCCGGCTGCGCGCAGCGCGCAGATGATCACCAAGTATTCCATTACCGGCACTCGGACCCGTGGCACGCTGAACAACTGCGCCAACGGTCACACCCCGTGGGGAACCTACCTGACCTGCGAGGAAAACTGGGCATTCTTTTTCAGCCGTCCGCCGTCGGACGACAGCAAACGCAGCGTAAAAGAGCTGACCTCATTCAAACGCTATGGAGTTGGCGCGAAAGGCACCTATCTGTGGGCGACTGTGCAGCCCGACTCCGCAGATAACCGCTTTGGCCGCTGGGATGCATCCGTACAAGGCAGCTCCAAGGATGGCAGCGATGACTACCGCAATGGCCCGAATACGTTCGGCTGGGTAGTCGAGATCGATCCTTTCAATCCGCAATCAACCCCGAAAAAACGAACCGCGCTTGGACGCTTCGCGCATGAAGGCGCCTGGCCAGGCCTGGTCATTCCGGGCCAGCCGCTGGTCTGGTATATGGGTTGTGACTCGCGCCATGAATACATTTACAAGTATGTGTCGAATGCAGTGTGGGATCCGCGGGATATCGGTCGCGGCATGATCGCCGGGGACAAGTACCTGAACGACGGCAAGTTGTACGTCGCTCGCTTCAATGCAGACGGCAGCGGCGAGTGGCTAGAACTGAAGCATGGTCAGAACGGGCTGGACCGCACAAACAGCTATTACGGCTTTACCGATCAGGCTGATGTGCTGATCAATGCCCGGCTCGCCGCCGATGTGCTCGGTGCGACCAAGATGGACCGGCCTGAATGGGGCGCAGTCAATCCGGCCAATGGTGAAGTCTATATGACCCTCACCTACAATCCGTCGCGCGCAATCGATAAGGTCGATGCTGCCAATCCGCGTTTCTACAATGACCCGAAAAATGGCGTCGCGCAGAAAGGCAACGCCAATGGTCACATCATTCGCTGGGCAGAGAAAGATGGCAAAGGGTCAGCCACTCGTTTCCAGTGGGATGTCTTCCTGTTCGCTGCCCGCTCCACGGCGGACCGCGAAAATATCAATCTGTCGGGTCTGTCTGCCGACAATGACTTTTCCAGTCCGGATGGTCTGTGGTTCGCGCGCAGCGGTTTGCTGTGGGTGGAGACAGATGATCATGCCTATCGCGACAAAACCAACTGTATGCTGCTGGCCGCCCTGCCCGGCCGAGTTGGCGACGGCAGCAGCAAGGAAATCGTCAATAACGATAGTGGCAAGCAAAGCAAAGTGACGACCCACGTTGGCGCTGCCCCGGGCGACGAACGCCTGAGACGCTTTCTGGTGGGGCCGGTAGACTGCGAGATCACCGGTATCACCGAAACACCGGATGGGCGTGCGCTGTTCGTGAATATCCAGCACCCCGGCGAGACGACCAATGAAAAAGGGTTTGATATCAACCGACCGGAGACTTATCTGAGCCACTGGCCAGGTGGCGGGACCGCGAGGCCTCGCTCGGCGACGATCGTGATCACCCGCGATGATGGCGGGCCGATTGGCGCAGATTTCATTTGATCGGCTCCGACTCAATCAGATCCACTCGCTGTAACTAAACAGACATCTGACTGTCATCAGCTTGCAGTATTGCAAGCTTACTCTTTGAGCATCATTACAAAGAGGAGCAGCGATGCGCGTGATGACAGTCGGTGCCGATTCGACGGCAAGCTTCCCGAAACTTAGTCTCAGCCTTGCCAGTACCCCCGAGGAGATAAGAGAAGTTCAGCGCCTGCGCTACAAGGTTTTTGTCGAAGCGATGGGGCTCGATACGCTGAAAAATCACGACGGTCTGGAAAGAGACGAATTCGATGATTTTTGCGATCACCTGATCGTCCGCGACACCCGCACTCTGGAAGTCGTCGGAACTTATCGCGTCCTGACCCCGAGAGGTCTGAGTCAGAAACGCGGCTTCTACTCTGAAAATGAGTTCGATCTGGGCCGCCTGTCGAACCTAAAGCCACGCATCATAGAAGCTGGTCGCGCCTGCATCCATCCAGACTACCGAAGTGGCGGCGTCATCATGATGCTGTGGGCCGGACTGGCTGCCTGCATGCAGCGCGAGAAAGCAGAATTCCTGATTGGCTGCGCCAGTGTCAGTCTCGCTGATGGTGGCCATACGATCAATGCCCTGTATCGGAAGCTGGCAAAAGAAAATCTCTGTCCACCGGAGTATCGGGTGACACCACGCCTGCCATTCCCGCTCCATGACGATCCTCTGCCGGAGGGAATGCAAATCCCTGCACTGATTAAAGGCTACCTGCGCAGCGGTGCCTGGGTCTGCGGTGAGCCTGCGTGGGATCCCGAATTCCATAGTGCCGATTTGTTCATGATGCTGCCGTTATCCCGTCTCGACAGCCGGTATGCCCGGCACTACCTGAAGGAGGCAGAGCCGGCATGAACGCTCGCGAAAACTTCAGCTTCGACAAATTTTCGAAGTCACTAGTCAAAAAACCCAAACCCCTGCGTTTCCGCACCATCTGGATATCCGACGTACACCTTGGCACCAGCGGTTGTCAGGCAAAGCGTCTGCTCGAATTTCTGAAGGTAACCGAGTCGGACAAACTGTATCTGGTGGGTGATATCGTCGATGGCTGGCAGCTGAAGCGTCGCTGGTACTGGCACCAGACTCATAATGATGTCGTGCAGCTGGTACTGAAAAAAGCGAAGAAAGGCACCAAGGTTATTTTTGTGCCGGGTAACCACGATGAAGTCGTGCGTCAGTTTATCGGCCTGGATTTTGGCGGTATCAAGATACGTGATGAGCACATACACGTGACCGCCAATGGCAAGCGCATGCTGGTGCTGCATGGCGACCGCTTTGATGGCGTGATTGCGTGCGCAAAGTGGCTTGCCTACGTTGGCGATTCTTTGTACACAATGATCCTCAAGTTCAACCAGGTGTTTAACGTCTGGCGTGCACGCGCCGGTTTACCGTACTGGTCACTATCACAGTATCTGAAGCTGAAGGTCAAGAATGCAGTCAGCTACATCACTTCATTTGAGGACGCGCTCGCTGCAGAAGCCCGAAAACAAGGGGTCGATGGTGTGATCTGCGGCCACATTCACAAAGCGGAGATACGTGATATCGACGGCATCCTCTACTGTAATGATGGGGACTGGGTCGAGAGCCTCTCTGCACTGGTCGAGGATGAAGTCGGCGAACTCCATCTGGTTGACTGGCATGACATCATGCTTCGCTGGGAAAAAGCACAATTCGCAAAAAAGGAATCGGTACTTTGCCCGGAATTAGTCTGAACACGCTGCTGCGTAACCATCATCCTCCGGGCGAAAATACTGCGTCGTCCCCAGTCCAAAAACGGCCATCGACTGGACGATCAGAAAGAATAGCCGGGGACAGCAAAAACATCCTGGTGCTGTCGGTCTCTGCTGGAAGCGGCCATGTTCGGGCCGCCGAGGCACTGTGTGCGCACGCACTGCAGGATTTTCACGATCTCAAGGTTCGTCACCGGGACATGATTCAGCTGGTGCCGTACTGGTTCAGAAAAATCTACACCGATTGGTATCTGAAGCTGGCGAGTGGATTGCCTGAGGCATGGGGCTGGCTGTACCGCAAGACTGATCGCGAACCAGGCAATAGTCTGAGCGGTCGCCTGCGTCGCCTGATTCAGCGGCTATGTGCGCACACGCTGTTTGCCGAGATCGACCATTTTTCTCCTGATGCGATTATTTGTACGCACTTTCTTCCCGCCGAGCTGCTCGCCGATGCAAGAAACCGGAATGCGCTTAGCTGCCCGGTCTGGGTAGTGGTCACGGATTTTGATTTGCACCAGATGTGGGTACATCAAGGTATCACCGGCTATTTCGTAGCTAACGAAGAGCTGGCATTCCGTCTTCAGGCAGCGGGAATTCCCGAGTCTCGCATCGTCGTCACGGGAATTCCTGTTATGCCAGGCTTTACCCGCCCACTGACAAGGGAGCAGTGCAGTGCCTCGCTCGCACTGGATCCGCATCGCACTACCTTGCTGATGATGGGCGGCGGAGCTGGTATGGGCATGAGTGCAAAATTGGTCAATGCCATACTCGATATTGATCCGCTGCTTCAATTGATCGTGATGACCGGGCGTAACCAGGCGCTCTTCGACGAGCTGGCCACCTTATCCTGTTTTTGCGATCGCCGACTGGTACCGGTGGGATTCACCGATAAAGTCCCCGAGCTGATACGTTGCGCCGACCTTGTCATTACCAAGCCCGGCGGCCTCAGCACTTCGGAGTGTCTGGTCATGGGTCTTCCCATGCTGCTGGTCAACCCGATACCGGGCCAGGAGGAACGCAATGCCGCGCTGCTTCTGCAGGAAGGCGTCGCGCAGCGCGCCGATGATGAAGCTACACTGCTGTACCGTCTGCGTCGGCTGCTGACCAACAAGGCAATGCTGACGGATATGCAGGCAAAGACACCCTTGCTGGCGCAACCCTATGCATCGCATATTCTTCTGCAACGAGTGCGTAACGATCTGGCACTGAGGATGTGCTCATGAGCGTACTTGTCGCTCCAATGGCGTTCACCTTGCTGGGCGTGTTTATTCTGGGATTTTTCTTCGCCAAACTGGAGATCGCCATCGAAGGCGATGCCGGCTGGGCAAAAAATTTACCCACCTGGCGCATTGAGCATCACTGGCTGCTCGACCTGCTCTGGGGCGGACGCGCAATGACGGGCTATCACGCGTGGGCGTTTTCTCTGGTGGCCCTGTTCTTTCATTTCCCTCTGGTCTTCAGCGCAGATTATTCATGGCAGGCCGAAGTGCGTGCAGTCGCCTGCATCATGCTGTTCTGGGTTACAGAAGATTTTCTGTGGTTCTTGCTGAATCCGGCTTTCGGATTCGCACGCTTCGCCAAAACCCACGCAGGCTGGCACAAGCACTGGCTGTGGGGAGCCCCCGTTGAATACTGGATATTCACCCCCATCGGGCTCTGGCTGATGTTCTTGTCCCACCTCTGAACCAAATGCGATAACACCGTCATCGGCCGCTGTTCAGAGCTTTCTTCACGACAGAAAAATCAAATCACAACGGCTTTACGTACAGTCACTCGGCCATATATCTTGGCGCATAACGATCTGCCAGACTGGCGCAGCTTGTTTTTATTTTTATAAATAAAACGTCATCAGAACGAAACGTACGGCTCCCCCTTGCGCGGGTTGTTGTCAGCCTGCAACAAACTGCTAACCTAACAACTCATCAGCACTCATTCGCTATTGCACAAGAAAATAAAAATACCGTATAAACCGTTTATATTGAATTTATCCCTTGTCACTATGGGAGCGCCATCATGCCAGATACCCCTCGTAAGAATGCCCGGAAGACTTCCGCAAAGCCGGCTGCCCGCAAGACAGAAGAAAAATCCAACAAGCACAAGCACGCGCGACTGATCAGGGATAGCTTCACCATCCCCGAAGACGAGTACGCGCTGCTGGCCGAAACAAAGATGGCATGTATCGATGCCGGCTTTGAAATCAAAAAAAGTGAGGTGATCCGTATAGGCATCGCACTTGCCTACGAGCTGAGCACATCGCGCCTCAAAAAGGCACAGCAAGCCCTACAGCCTGTAAAAACCGGGCGTCCAAAGAAACATAAATAATCAAGCTGCCAGGCGTTCTTACCCGGCGCGTGAATGCCGGGTGGGTGGCCTTTTCTTTTTTTGAAAAGGAATTCAACATGCAAGGACTTCATCTCACCGCGGATATCGCCGGTTGCCGCATGAATCGCGGATTAATGACCGATGCTTCCAAGCTGCGCAGCGCCTGCCTGACTCTGGTCGAACTGAGCGGCCTGACTGCCGTCAGCGAAGTTTTTTTTGAATTTCCTGCCGCAAATGGCAATGATTCGGGCGGCGTTACGGGTACTGTGCTGCTGGCTGAATCCCATCTTGCGATCCACACCTGGCCGGAACTCTCGGCAGTTACACTGGATGTCTACGTTTGCAATTATTCGATGGATAACAGCCACAAGGCTCGCAAGCTGATTGAGGCCATGGTTGATCTGTTCAAGCCAGATACCATCATTCGCAAGCAGCTTGAGCGCGGGGAAGTTGGCTCGGCGGCACTAGCCGCCTGACGACGGTCGCCCTATGCCTGAGTTTTCAGTCGCTGAAGAATTCTGGCGCCAGGACAGCCTTCAAAAATAACTCATTGCCGCCATCGCGCTGGCGATGCGAAATCCACCAGGCATTGGATTTTTTGACTGTCCAGTCTTGCTCTTCACCAGTCAGCAGCAACGATGCCACCTGTCCGAGCCAGGGCTGATGACCAACCACCATGACTGTCGTCTTTGCATCTGGCCATCCTGCAGCAGTTAACACATCAGTGGCTGTCGCTTCCGGACCAATCTCGGGGACGATCTTGTATTTTCGCCCGAGGGCTTCGACGGTCTGAATCGTTCGCGCTGTCGGGCTGCACAGGATTTTGCAACCACTTGGCAGGGTGCGGTCCAGCCAGGCGCCCATGCGCATTGCCTGTTTGCGTCCCTGAGGTGTCAGCTCCCGACCTTCGTCAGGTTCGCCCACCTCCGCTTGTGCGTGACGCCAGAGAATCAGGTCCATCAGGCCCCCAAAGTACTCATCAGTTGCTGCTGCGCGCTAAATGCTTGCTGACCTGCGCGGGGTTTGCGCCGCTGATACTCGCCGGCGGCATTCAGTTCCCAGGCGTTCTGATTATCCCTCAGATAAGGCTGCAGCCCTTCCTGAATCACACGCTTTTTAAGCGACTCATCGAGCACAGGAAACGCGATTTCAATGCGCCGGAAAAGATTCCGGTTCATCCAGTCCGCACTGGCCAGATAGACATCATTCGCACCCTCATTGAGGAAATTGAAGATCCGGCTGTGTTCAAGGAAACGACCAACAATGGAGCGCACACGAATGTTCTCCGATAAACCCGGAACGCCAGGACGCAGGGAGCAGGCACCACGAATAATGAGTTCGATCTTCACTCCAGCCTGTGAGGCATCATATAGCGCTTCGATGATGGAATCGTCCACCAGCGCATTCATCTTGGCGACGATCTGCCCTACCCTACCTTCGCGAGCGATACGTGCCTCATTGCGGATTGCTTTGACCAGCTCACGCTGCAAATCGAACGGCGCTACCCAGAGATGGGTTAGCTTGCGCGGCTTGGCCAAACTGGTCAGACTGATGAAGACTTCATTGACCTCTCTGCCCAGCGCAGCATTAGCAGTCAGCAAACCGAAGTCTGTATAAAATTTGGTGGTCGTCGGATGATAGTTTCCGGTACCCATGTGCGCGTAGTAGCGCAGCTTGCCGGACTCACGTCGTATGACCAGCGCCATCTTGGCGTGCGTCTTCAAGCCCACCACACCATAAACGACTTGTGCGCCCACCTGCTCAAGCCTATCGGCCCAGTTGATATTCGCTTCCTCGTCGAAGCGCGCCATCAGTTCCACGACGACGGTCACTTCCTTGCGATTCTGGGCGGCAGTGATCAGCGCTTCCATCAACTCGGAATTCATACCTGTACGATAAATCGTCTGTTTGATCGCGACCACAGCGGGATCATGGGCCGCACTGCGTATGAAATCAATCACTGGCTGAAATGACTGATAGGGATGATGTAGCAGAATATCCCTTCGCGAAATTTCGGAGAATAAGTCGCCGTCGGAAAGCTGGACGGACATTTTCGGGGTAAACGGAGCGAATCTGAATTCTGGTACCGAGGCGAAATCAACCAGCTCATTGAGCCGTACCATGTTTACGGGCCCGTTCACGCGGTAAAGAAACTCCGGCGCAATATTGAATTGCTCAAGCAGAAACTGAGAGAGATTCTGTGGACAATTCTGTGCCACTTCCAGCCGAACTGCGAAACCGAAATGGCGCGTCTGTAATTCACCCTTGAGCGCCTGTCGAAGATTCTTCACTTCTTCTTCATCGACCCACAGATCGCTGTCGCGCGTTACCCGGAATTGCGAGTAACTGATGACCTGACGGCCCGGGAAAAGGTCTTCGATGTGCGCATGTATCACGGAGGACAGCAGACAATAATCCTGATCATGCTCAGACTGCTCTGCGGGCAGCCGGATAATACGAGGCAGTACACGAGGAGCCTTGATTACGGCAATCGATGTTCCACGGCCATAAGCGTCCTTACCGCCCAGCTCGACGATGAAATTCAGGCTCTTGTTGACGATCTGCGGAAAAGGATGCGAAGGATCCAGAACGATAGGTGTCAGCAGCGGGCGCACCTCACGATCGAAATAGTCTCTCACCCACAATCTTTGCGCTTCATTCCGGTCAACATGTCGGCGCAAATGAATGCCATGCTTCGCCAGTGCCGGCAGAATCTCATCATTCAGCACCGCATACTGTTCGTGCACCAGCGCCTGTGCGGCAGGGCCCACCAGATCGAAGCCTTGCGGCACAATGGGATTAACCGGATCGCTGTCATTACCTTCCCGCTCCCGAGCCATCAGGCTGGCGATTCTGACCTCGAAGAATTCGTCCAGATTACTGCTGACGATGCACAGAAACTTCAGACGCTCCAGCAACGGTATGCTTTCGTCCTGCGCTTGTGCGAGAACACGGCGGTTGAATGCAAGCAGAGACAACTCGCGGTTCAGCGGTGGAATGCGCGAATCCGTACCGGCGGCAGGCGAACCGCCTCTTGCAGATCTTGCCAATCTGGTATTTTTATTTGCGCTCATGTTCCGAGTCTATTAGGCGACCGTGACAAATTCATTACAGTAAATTTTCAATCTGAAAATCCTGTCATAAAGCTGACATATGCACCATCTACAGTCTCGCAGTAATTTTTGTACAACCAACGAAGCAAAACAGGAGTGACTATGCGTAGCAAGCAAATTCTGAAAGGTATTACCGCGTTTGCCGCAGGGCTGGCCGTTTCCCTTTCTGCGCAGGCTGCTGACCTGACCGGCGCAGGCGCGACCTTCCCCTATCCGATTTATTCCAAGTGGGCAGAAGCCTACAAGGCCGCCACCGGCATCGGCCTGAATTATCAGTCGATTGGCTCCGGCGGCGGTATTCGCCAGATTAAAGCAAAAACCGTTGACTTCGGCGCATCCGACATGCCGTTGAAGGCCGACGAGCTCGAGAAAGAAGGGCTGACCCAGTTCCCCGCCATCATTGGCGGCGTGGTACCTGTATTTAATCTCGATGGCGTGGCACCCGGCCAGCTCAAACTGACCGCTGACGTTATCGCCGGTATCCATCTGGGCAAAATCACCAAGTGGAATGCGCCGGAAATCGCGGCACTGAATTCCGGTGTGAATCTGCCCAACCTGAATATCACTGTGGTTCACCGCGCAGACGGTTCGGGCACGACCTTCCTGTGGACCGATTTTCTGTCTAAAGCCAACGCCGACTTCAAGAACACAGTCGGATCGGGTACCGCAGTGAAATGGCCGACCGGTGTGGGTGGCAAGGGCAACGAGGGTGTCGCCGCCAACATTCAGCGCGTCAAGGGTTCGTTCGGCTACGTCGAGTATGCGTACGCCAAGAAAAACAAGATCGCTTTTGCGCAGCTGAAAAACCGCGATGGTGAATTCGTCCTGCCAGATGATGAGACCTTCAAGGCAGCTGCAGCCAGCGCTGACTGGGCCGGCACCCCCGGCATGGCCGTCGTTCTGACCAACCAGTCTGGCAAGAACAGCTGGCCGGCGACTGGTGCATCCTTCATCCTGATGCACAAGACACAGGCTGAGGGCGTCACTGGTCGTGCAGTGCTGAAGTTTTTCGACTGGGCATACAAGAACGGCGCAGCTATGGCGACCGATCTCGACTACGTGCCGATGCCACCGGCTACAGTCAAGCTGATTCAGGAAAGCTGGAAAGCCAACCTGAAGGACGCGAGCGGGAAAGCGATCTGGTAATCGCTCTCTTCCCGGAAAAAATGCCCGCATGAATGCGGGCATTTTTTTTCATTTGCCAGCGGCAGGAAATCTGTCGATCCTGATGGCAGCAGATATCATCCGAGCTGGGGACAGCTGATTCACAGTTAATCGATGAATAAAACAACCTGCAGAGTTATTCTTAAAAAAGTAAGCTTGCGTGACGAGCGTGATTTTCTGTTGGCCGCTCGAGCGAGTCGCGAGCTGCACAAAGACTGGGTCGAAGTACCCCGCACGCCGGCCGCCTTTCGTCGCTACGCCGAAGTGATGCGAACCGCAGACGATATTGCATTTCTCGTTCGCCGGGATGACACAAGCGAACTCGCAGGCGTGATCGAACTACAAGATATCTTCCTGGGCAATTTCTGCAATGCCTATGTGATTTACTATGCATTTTCCGGCCACGACGGACAGGGACTGATGGCCGCTGCACTCAGGGAGGTCATCAGGCTTGCCTTCGGAAAGCTGAAGCTGCACAGGCTGGAAGCCAACATTCAGCCAGACAATCATGCTTCACGTCGCCTCGCGAAAGTCTGTGGCTTCCGGAAAGAAGGCTTAAGCCCTAAATTCCTCAAAAAAGGCGGCGAATGGCGGGATCATGAACGATGGGCTTTGCTCAGTTCCGATCCCCGGCATTGATCACTGAGCGGGTGAGTGGCTGAGGCCGGGAGATACTTGGACCGGCCGGAGTCTCTCATGCATACAGGGCTGATCGGCAGGAGCAAAGTGAATCTCCGCAAAGCCGGCACGCGCAATTTCACCCGTATTATCGGTGTCCGAACCCAGCGCCAGAAGCTGCAGCTTGCCTTTCGTAGTGCTGAATGCTCGCTCCATCTCCTGAAGCACATGGATTCTTTCACCCACCCACATGCCGGCCTCTGCATTACCACTGCGCTGCACTACCATATGCGCTCGCGACGTATAGGCGTTTGGCATGCGGGTGCCTGGTGAATGACGGTTATCCCAGACAAAATTGATTGCACCGTCAGGCACTTGAGGACCAAATAGGCTTCTGGCCAGTGCGAGAGATGCACGATCGGCAAGGCTGATCATGTCGCGCGGCAGGGAGAATGCAAGATAGATACGGGCAGCATAGTCATCGCCCCGACGGCGCGTCATATCGGCCGACCGGACGACCCCATCGATACGCCAGCGCCAGCACAAGACCGGCGTCTGCATCAGATCAATGTCCACAGTACGTCCCAGTAATGCCATGCTGGATTCGGCACGAGCTTCAACGGCTTCCACACCATCCCACAGCACCTGACGGTATCTCGTTGCCGGCACGCTGTGCTCCCAGCGTATCAGCTGCCAGGGTACGGGGAGACCTGCAGCAGCAGGATCAATTTTACCGAGGACGACCTCAGCGCATGCTGACTGGTTCAAGAATACGACTGCCGCAAGAATGCCCAGCCAATTCATCAGCCTAACCGGTTTCATCACGCGGCATTGCCATCTCCTGAGACTGTTTCCCTGCTGTGAAGACAAGCAGAAATCCATCCAAACATAGCGGAGAATTATTTCAGCTTTATAAAATCTGCGGCAAAGAAGGTAGAAAATTCAGTGCGCGAGCAGATCGATCGAGAAAGGCGTGGTGCGATTCACGGTGTCTAGCGTAATCATCACAGCCTCCGCCTTTAATTCGCCAGGCACAACGACGCGTTGAACATTTGCAGCATCGGGATATTTCTTTTCGAAGGGTCTGTCCACTGTGAATTGGTGCGTGTCGCCTTGTATCAGAAGAACAGGCTTTCCCCAGACAATAGCCTCTTGCCGAAAAGCGTCCAGCCATTCCGCTACGCCAGAATTCTTGATGCGAGGATCATCGTAAAAGGTATCTGCCTGCATCGCAAATACTGCTGCATGATAGTGATTCGCTTTTGCCTGCTCAAATGTGCTACGCATCCATTCAATATTTGCTTCATTTCGACGTCTGAACTCACTGGACGAGGGTAGTTCAGGCTGCAAATTATTATTGGATCCCACCATATGAATGGTGGCGAAAATCACTGATGCCATGTTCCAGCGGCGGTTCTCGGAGAATTCGCGGAACTCTCCGGTCCGGGACTGACTGTCAAGCTCGACAGGATAGCGACCAAGGCTCAAGGGAGAATAAAAGAACATTTGACGGAGCTTTTGCAGACGCTCCAGCGGATCATAGGGACCGTTGTTGCTGCGGTGACAGTCAGTCCATTCATTGTCCCCTGGTGTGTAGATCAAAGGCTTCTCGAAGGACATGAACTGGCGCCTTACCGCTTCAAAGACTTCATCACTACACAAGGTGCTGCCCGACTTGATGTCACCCACATGGATCGTGAATTTCACATTAAGGGTATTGATTTTTTCGATCAGGCGATCGAGCTGCGCTGCAGAGGTATACGGCACATCACCGATCGCTGCAAACTGAAATTTTTCAGCCAGCGCGGTTGCCGGAATCAACAGGTACAGAAGAACGAAGCCGGCGCTGCGAATTCTCACCGAAACTTTCATGCGGCTGCTTTCACCGCCGCTTCGGGAAAAATTATCGTGAAAGTACTACCTCTGCCAGGCTCGGACTCAATCCGCAAGCGTGCGTCATGTCTGGCCAGTACATGCTTGACGATAGCCAGTCCCAGTCCCGTGCCCTGAGTCTCACGCGAACGCCCTTTATCGACACGATAAAAGCGCTCAGTCAGTCGAGACAAATGTTCCTGCTTGATGCCGATGCCCGTGTCAGTGACCGAAAATTCCAGTCCTTGCAGCGATGATGTCCATGCAATACTGATCTCACCCCCTTTGGGCGTGTAGCGGACTGCATTCGAAACAAGATTACTGAATGCGCTGCGCAATTCCTCCGCACCCCCGGTGATATCCGGACCATCGACATGAAGACTGATTTTGTGCTGGCCGCCTGACAATGCCTCTGCCTCAGCATGCACCTGCTCCAGCAACGCGCGAATACCCACGGGTTCCTTGCGAAGCGGATAGTCAATTGATTCAAGTCGCGTCAGCACCAGCATGTCTTCGACCAGATTCTGCATACGCTTGCCCTGCTCGGTCATCAGCCTCAGGTGCTGCATGCGAGTGGCCTGATCCAGGCTGGGCTCGGCGTTTGCAATCTCCAGAAAGCCGTTGATGACTGTCAGTGGCGTACGCAGCTCATGAGAAGCATTGGCGATGAAGTCTCGCCGCATGGTTTCAAGCCGGTCGAACTCAGTCACGTCATGCGTTACCAGAATCTGCCTCCTATCCTCGAAAGGAATCAGTCTGACGATCAGCTTCCGTTCGCCTATCTTGAGCGTCAGCGGTTCGTCGTATCTGGCCAGGATGATGTAGTCGATGAATTCCGGGCTGCGTATCAGGTTAGTGACGCGCATACCTTTGTCTTTATCCAGATTCAGTCGCAGATGCAGCTCGGCGCCCGGGTTGCACCACCCAAGAAAAAGCACGTCGTCCATGATGACGACACCATCAGGAAGCTGGCTCATCGCCAGCCGGAATCGCGCGAGCCATTCAGCCAGCTCAGCCCGGTTCTTCTGATCCTCGCGTCGCAGGCGGTAAAGCTTGGCAAAGATCTCTGTCCATGACCCCCAGCCATCCTTGAGCTTGACTTCATCTGGATGGTCGAGCCACAGGGACAGGTGATACATGTATCGCAGCTGAACAATCACCAGCCCCAGCAGAACGATAAATGCGACCGCCAGGCCGCCTGTGAAATTCCAGACGTACCATCCGGCGAGGCCGGCGCCCCCGATCAGCGCGAAACGCACCAGTACCGGAATCCAGAACAGCGCAACAGGGCTCATGCAAAAAGGGAATTATTTTTCAGACAGCATGTAGCCTACACTACGAACTGTCTTGACGAGAAAATCAGCACTGCCTAGCGCCTTGCGCAGCCGTAGAACGTGGACATCCACGGTGCGCTCCTCAAGGACTGCATGGTCGCCCCAGACCTTGTCGAGCAGCTGGCTGCGGGAAAACACCCGCTCAGGATGGGCAATCAGGAACTTCAGCAGCTTGAACTCCGCATGCCCCATCTCGATCTGTTCCTCATTCACCCTGACACGGCAGCTGACCGGATCGAGCGTCACCGGGCCGAGGCTCAGTTCAAGCTCGGCATGCTCTGGTTCCTTGCGACGAATCAGAGCCTTGATACGGGCGACAAGTTCGCGCGGAGAGAAAGGCTTGGTGATGTAGTCGTCGGCACCCTGATCGAGGCCGGCAACCTTGTCCTCTTCCATGCTCTTGGCAGTCAGCATAATCACCGGAAGCGAGTTGAACTGACGGTCGCCGCGAATGCGCGACAGGAGCCTCAGGCCGGACTGGTCGGGCAGCATCCAATCCAGCAGCATCACTTGCGGTCGCTGCTGCTGAAGGTATTGCCAGGCATCGGCCGTGTTGTGAACGGCATCGACCTCCCAGCCGGCAGATTTCAGCGCAAAGCTGACCAGCTCGACAATCGCCAGTTCATCTTCAACGACGAGAATTGTGGGACGCTGACTAGCCATTGAATACGTCAGGCACCGTGCCCATTGCTCTGCTGTGAAATTGCATAATCGGTATGACGGATATCTTTGCCTTCAACAATGTATACCACATACTCGGCGATATTCTTGGCGTGATCTCCGATACGCTCAATGGCCTTTGCGACCCAGATAGTGTCCAGCGCGCTGGAAATCGTGCGAGGATCTTCCATCATGAAAGTGATCGCGGTACGTACAACTGAACGGTACTCGTGATCGATCTCTTCATCGGCAACGATCAGGCGGGTTGCCTGCTTCTGATCGAGGCGGGCGAATGCGTCAAGCGCATCATGCAACTGCTTTCCGGCAGAGGCTGCCATGACGCGAACGATCTCTTCATGAGCTATCGGCACTAGTCCACGCTGATGAATAGCATGTGCAGCACGCGCGATCTTGGTCGCTTCATCACCAACGCGCTCAAGATCCGTGATCACCTTGATCGTTGCCATCACTGTACGCAGGTCGTTCGCCGCAGGCTGGCGTTTGACGATCAGATGGGTACACGCATCATCCAGCGCCACTTCCATCTGATTGACTTCAATATCCGCTGCAATAATGCGCTCGGCTTCGGCAGCGTTGAGCGAACGGAAACACGTCATCGCATCGAAGAATTGCTTCTCCACCAGACCGCCCATCTGCAGCACGCGAGAACGTATTGCCTCAAGATCGAGTTCGTATTGTTTGGAAGAATGTTCGGGCATATCAATCTCCTGGCTAAGGGTTCCGGCTAATCGTTGTGTGTAGCAGGTCCGCGCGCTCAGCCGAAGCGGCCGGTAATATAGTCTTGCGTCTCTTTTTTCACCGGATTCAGGAAAATCTTGTCAGTCTCGCCAAACTCCACCAACTCTCCCAGATACATGTAGGCAGTGAAATCTGAGCAGCGAGCTGCCTGCTGCATATTGTGGGTGACGATCGCAATCGTATAGTCTTCCTTGAGCTCATTGATCAGTTCCTCGATCTTCACCGTGGAGATCGGATCGAGCGCCGATGTCGGCTCATCGAGCAGCAGCACGTCAGGCTTCACCGCAACGCCGCGGGCGATGCACAGCCGCTGCTGCTGACCGCCGGACAATGACAATCCGCTCTTGTTGAGCTTGTCTTTCACCTCGGTCCATAACGCCGCCTTGTTAAGCGCCCATTCGACGCGCTCATCCATTTCGCCCTTCGAGAGGTTCTCATACAGCCTCACGCCAAAAGCGATATTTTCATAGATTGACATTGGAAATGGCGTAGGCTTCTGGAACACCATGCCAATCTTCGCGCGCAGCACATTGATATCGACATCATGATCCAGGATGTTCTTTCCCTTGTACATGATCGAACCCTCTGCGCGCTGGCCGGGGTACAAGTCATACATTCGATTGAGCGTGCGCAGCAATGTCGATTTACCGCAGCCGGACGGGCCGATAAAAGCCGTGACTTTCTTGTCGAAGATATCGAGATCGATATTCTTCAGGCCCTGGAACGCACCATAGAAAAAGTTGAGACCCTCGACTTTGATCGTCACGGGCACATCACTGGCCATGGCGCCGCCAGTGGCAGACGCACCGAGTGTAGCTGTCATCATGGTAAATCCTATCCGTTGTTCTTGCCGGCGCTAACCAGCAGGCGGGAAATAATGTTCAGTCCGAGAACACTGAAGGTAATCAGCAGCGCACCGCCCCATGCCAGTTCACGCCAGTTGTCGTAAGGGCTCATCGCAAACTGGAAAATCACCACGGGAAGGTTCGCCATTGGCGCATTCATGTCAGCATTGAAGAACTGATTATTAAGGGCAGTGAATAACAGAGGCGCTGTCTCGCCCGATATCCGCGCGACCGCCAGCAGCACGCCAGTAACCACGCCTGCCTTGACCGCGCGCAAGCGGACCATTGTGGCCACTTTCCAGCGCGGCGCACCCAGTGCGAAGGCTGCCTCGCGCAGACCATTCGGCACAAGCGCCAGCATGTTGTCAGTGGTACGAACGACCACCGGGATGGCGATGAGTGCGATCGCTATGCTTCCGGCCCAGCCAGAAAAATGCCTGGTGTTGGCGACGTAAATCGCATACACGAACAAGCCGATGACGATCGAGGGCGCCGACAGCATGATATCGGTGACGAAACGGGTGATTTGCGCAAACCGGCTCTGCTCACCATACTCGGCCAGATAAACACCGGCAAAGATTCCGACAGGCGTGCTGATCAGTGTCGCTACACCCACCATCAGCAAACTGCCGACGATCGCGTTCAGAAGGCCGCCGCCTTCACTGCCGGGGGCAGGCGTTGTGTGGGTGAACATGTGTATATCAACAGCACCCAGGCCATTGATGAGTAGCACTGCAAGAATCCACAACAGTGCAACCAGGCCCGTAGCCATGGCAGCGACCGACATAAAAATACCCATCCGGTGCCAGAACAGGCGACGACGGTAGATTGGATTGTCCGACTGAAGAACGTTGGAAGCCATTACTTGCTGCCCTCGCGCTTACTCATCTGCAGAAGCATCAGCTTGGCCGCTGCAAGCACGATGAAGGTGATGACGAAAAGAATCAGACCGAGCGCAAACAGTGAACTCATGTGCAGACCAGCCTCCGCCTCGGCAAATTCGTTAGCGAGAGTCGAGGCAATACTGTTACCAGCAGCGAACAGTGACCACGATAGCTTGTGCGCATTACCGATGACAAAGGTGATCGCCATCGTTTCACCCAGTGCTCTGCCCAGACCCAGCATGACACCGCCAACCACACCGACGCGGGTGTAGGGCAAGACGATCTTGCGTACAACTTCCCAGCGAGTGCAACCCAGCGCATACGCGGACTCTTTTAGCACGGAGGGGCAGGTCTCGAATACGTCACGCATCACCGAGGCAATGAAAGGAATGATCATCACGGACAGGATGAGCCCGGCGGTCAGCATGCCAATACCCATCATCGGGCCGCTGAAGAGTTCGCCAATCACAGGTAATCCACCCAGCGTATTTTGCAGGAGAGGCTGCACATGGTCGGCAAACAGGGGAGCAAAAATAAACAGGCCCCACATGCCGTAGATGATACTGGGCACGCCAGCGAGCAATTCCACTGCAGTGCCCAATGGGCGCTTGAGCCAGACCGGGCAGATCTCGGTCAGAAAAAGAGCGATGCCAAAGCTGACCGGCACGGCAAACAAGAGCGCAACGAGGGAAGTGATCAGAGTTCCGGCAATGGCGATCAACGCGCCATACTCTTCATTGACCGGATCCCATTCAATTCGTGAAATGAAGCCAGGGCCGAAGTGCTCGAAAGCGGGCCACGCGCCAAGGATCAGCGAAATAACGATACCCATCAGGATTGCCAGCACCAGTGCGGCAAAGCTGAAAGTCAGCGCATGGAACAGGGAATCCTGCCATTTGGCAGAGCTTGCTGCGTGGGTCAGGCCCGTTTGCACTGATTGGTTGGCGGGACTTTCCGGAATGCTGGCACTCATGGTCGGCAAAGCCTCGGCTCGGATAGGACTTGGGAATGTGTTCACATCGGAAATGTAGCCAGCGAATGTGACATCAGGATTACAGCGCTTCGTCCGTTGTCATAAATTATCTAATAAATAATTTTTTTGGCGCTATTGCGCACCAGCCAGCAGACCAAGCCCGTGCAGCAGCAATCCGACGAAACCACCGACCACGGTACCATTTATGCGGATGAATTGCAGGTCACGACCGGTATGCAGCTCCAGCTGGTCGACCAGAGAGCGGTCATCCCATGACATGACCACCCGCCGTGCCACGCCGGCGATCTGATGGCGCTGGCGGTACAGCCATCCTGCGGCCTGATCACGCAGCGTCCGGTTCAGCGCGCTTCCCAATACCGGATCGACGACTAGCCGCTGTGCAAGTGTCTGCAGCTGAGATTCGATCTGACGCGGGATACGACGGGTATCCAGCAAGCCGGTCATGCTCGCGGCGACATCCTCACCCTTCTCGAGCCGCGTGGCCAGCTCCTCCAGCATCTCAGCAAACTGCCCGCGCGCAGTGCTGTCGGGCTCCTGCATATCAGCCAACAGCTCAGCAATGCCCTCGACCAGCCGCTGAAAAAACTCATCATTAAACCGGCGCGGCATCCAGCGCGGGCTTTTCTCACTGACTTTCTGATAGATGAGCGACTGTTGCTCGTTGAGTGCCTGTATCGCCAGACCCGCCAGTTGATCGAACCATTGCTCATGTTTCCCTTGCTCGACCAGACGCCGCAGCAGCTCAGCCAGCAAGGGACCGACTTGCACGTATTCTTCGCCTTGCCTCAGTATCTGACAGACCAGCCAGCGGCGATGCACTGGCGAAGACAACCATTGTCCGAGCATCATTGCGGCATCGACCGCAGCGAGCTCGTGTTCCAGCACCTGAGGTGTGAGGAAATTCTGCTCCAGAAAATGGGCGATACTCTCGGCGAGACGATCACGATTCGAGGGAATGATCGCGGTGTGCGGGATTCGCAACCCAAGCGGATGCCGAAACAAGGCAGTCACCGCAAACCAGTCGGCAAGTCCGCCTGCCAGCGCTGCTTCAGCAAAGGCCTTCAGCCATTGGGATGCAGGATGATCGCGCAGCGCCAGTGCCAGCAGCATCAGCAACAGGATGACCAGTAGCAGGGCCGTGGCAACACGCCAGACTTTGTCCAGACGCGCGCGCTGACTGGTCTCATCCATCCCGACCTCCTTCCCGGTCTGCTGACGGAAAAACGGAGAAAGATTCGAGCGTGAGAACTTACCGGGAGTTCAATACCTTGTTGCCTACGATCTCAGGTGTTCCTGCGCGGATAGCCCTCGGCAGTTATGCGCTGCCAGACTTTCTCTTTGTCGCCATCCGACATGAATACCCATTCAGCGACCTCGGCAACCGTACGACCGCAGCCCCGGCAAATATCATCAAAGGTAGTCGAGCAGACTGCAACGCAAGGGGTATCGGGTCTTCCGGGAGAAGCGTAATCCATGATCGGGTAATAGGCGGGATGAAGCAAAAAATACTGAGGCCACTGAAGTCACCCGATTCCGGCCTTCGCCGGAATGATGATGCTACAGCTGACAGCAGGCGAATCGTCGTCCCGGTACATGCCGGGACCCGGTGTCATTCAATCAAACAATGCGCTGCGCAGGATCCAGCAGACAGGCATCCGGGCTGGCTTCGAGTTGCGCGGATTCTTTCGCCTTGCCAACCTTCATCTCGTCCGGCAAAGGCACACCGTTCTTGACTGCGGTCAGTTCAGCCAGAATGGAGATAGCGATCTCCGACGGTGTCTTGCTACCGATATAAATGCCGATCGGTCCGTGCAGCTTATCCAGTTGATCCGGCGTGAGATCAAAGTCGAGCAGACGTTCACGGCGCTTGCGATCATTCGAGCGCGAACCAATTGCACCGACATAGAACGCATCAGACTTCAGCGCCTCCATCAGCGCCAGATCATCCAGCTTGGGATCATGCGTCAATGCGACGACAGCGCAGCGGCTGTCCAGCTTCATTTCCATCACGAGATCATCCGGCATCGCGTGCACGACCTGCACACCATCGACATGCCAGCCTTCGCGATATTCTTCACGCGGATCACACACGGTGACGGCGTAATCCATGCCAACCGCAATCTGCGCCAGGAAGCGCGACAATTGCCCTGCACCGATGATCAGCAAGCGCCAGCGCGGACCATGAATTGTCGTCATTGCGGTCTCGGAGACTTGCAGGCTCATACCAGGTCTCGCAGGGCCCAGTGCTACGACACCGGTTTGCAGATCCAGACGGCGTGACACCAACTCGCCGGTACCCAGACGCGCGATCAGCTCCGGCACCATGCTCTGCGCGGACAGCGGCTCGATCACCAGCTGTATGGTGCCGCCGCAAGGCAAACCGAAACGATGCGCCTCATCGGCCGTGATGCCGTAGGTGACCACCTCAGGTTTTGTTCTGTTCAATCCTTCACGACGCGCACGGTCGATCAGGTCATCTTCGATACAGCCGCCAGAGACCGATCCAACGACATGCCCATCCTCGCAGATGCCGAGCGTCGCGCCTTCCGGGCGCGGGCTCGATCCCCAGGTCTTGGTGATCGTGACCAGTTCGCATTGCTTGCCAGCGGCGAGCCACTCAGCGCAGGTCTTGAGTACTTCGAGATCGATACTGTCCATGGTGGCGACGTTTCAGAATTCGGGTGTTACATGTAAAACAGTTACAGCGAAAAAAAAAGCTCCCCGCCCTTTCGGGCAGGGAGCTTTCGATGCACTACTACATCAGGCAGACTTCAGGCCCTGTGCGAGCGGCATCGAACGGATGCGCTTGCCAGTAGCGGCGAAGATTGCGTTAGCAACTGCTGGTCCGATCAGTGAAGTCGACGGTTCGCCCACGCCACCCGGCTTCTCAGAGCTGTCCACCAGAGTGATATCGATCACTGGCGACTGGTTCTGGCGAATCGGGGTGAAGTCGTTGAAGTTCGACTGCTGAACACGGCCATTAGCCACAGTGTTCTGGGTGTACAGAGCACCCGACAGACCGTAGATGATGCCGGACTCGAGCTGCTGACGAACGATCTCGGGGTTCACCATGCGG
>JACCEC012065648.1_pt1 | contig 28765 bp, 19 predicted proteins | sample 7450121 | NCBI WGS metagenome assembly JACCEC01 (sample SAMN15323455, study PRJNA562643) | freshwater metagenome | isolation source: river surface water | place: USA:Blue River Watershed | collected 2017-08-18 | reverse complement strand
CCGTGGATTCACCAGATGGTGCAAATATCGGATTTCATAAACATCTTGCGTTTGGTACCCGTGTAACGAATCAATGTTCCGCGTACCCGATGACATTATGGCTGCGCGAGGTTGTGAAAATGCATCTTCTCGAAGAATGCACGCGGATGTTTCTTTATTACACGACGAAAGTATTCGTGAATGGAACTTGGGTGGGTGCAGTGACCCGGCCAGAAGAAACCATGCGTCTTATCCGACTTCACCGTCGCAATGCACTCATTCCTATTTACGTGAGTTGCCGCTGGGATATTAAAACCAACGAAATCCATGTATTTACGGATGCGGGACGTCTTTGCCGCCCGATTTTCTATATCGATGATGATACGGGTCGTCCAAGTTACGACAAGGATGAAATCCTGGAAATGATACGCGGTGGAAAGGCGTCGTGGGAGCAAATGACAACCGGATTTACTGCTAAATCGGATCCGACATTTAATCCTTCTCACTGCAATTACTATACGATCGACGAATTGTATGGCCGCGCACAAGATACTTCAGCGCTATCAGCAAAGCAGAAAGTCAGCGAAGATGTCGCACGTGTAAATACGATCGAGGATTTTCGTCGTCTGAAAGCAACACAAGCGATCATTGAGTATATCGACACTTCGGAGACAGAATCCACATTGATATCCATGAGTCATAAGTTCGAGAGACCGTTAGTGAAAGAAGGCGAAAAACACGATAGCAGTTCAGATGGCAGCAGCAGCAGTAGTAGTAGTGGCGGCGAAAGCGAGAGCGAGAGCGAACCAACTGGCGAGGGTCAAGCAGCAAGCGAACAAGAAGGAGGCGGTGGTGGTAAAAAGAGCCCGCGCAAACATAAACACAGAAGTAGTAGTCGGCGTCGTCATCGTCGCCGCCACAGCAGTCGCCGCCGTCACCGTGCTCGTGTTCTCTCGAGTGATGGAAAACAATATACTCACGTCGAAATTCATCCATCGCTTCTTATGGGCGTGATGGGAAACCAAATCTGCTTCCCGGAGAATAATCCAGTTGCACGTAACGTTTTCGGATGCGGTCAAGCCAAGCAAGCCGCCTCGCTATATCACAGCAACTACCAGGTTCGTATTGACAAAATGGGTGTGGTCATCAATAATGGAGAGGTTCCCATCGTGAAGAGTCGCTACCTTGACTTGATCAACCATGAAGAGCACCCTTGCGGTTTTAACGCAATCGTCGCGATTATGTCTTTTAATGGATACAATGTAGAAGACTCGATTCTTTTCAATGAAGCGTCGATCAAACGCGGAATGTTTCGAATCACGTATTATAACATGTATGAAGCACGCGAAGAAAGCAGTAGTGTCCGCGGTGCACAACGTGATACTAGGTTCGCGAATATCCAGAAAGAGGGCGCAATCGGTATTAAACCTGGTTATGATTACAGCTATCTCGATGATAATGGGCTCATCCGTGAGAATACAGAGATGGATGATAAGAAAGTAGTCATCGGTCTTGGATCAGTCAGTATTCATAATGACGGCGGTCAAATGCGCGATATGTCGATTATGCCGAAAAAAGGTCAGCTCGGATTCGTCGATAAAGCGTTCATGACCGAAGGCGAGAAGGGTTTTCGCATCGGAAAAGTCAGAATTCGTGAAGAGCGTTTTCCGTCGATTGGTGATAAGTTCTGCTCTCGTTGCGGTCAGAAAGGCACATGTGGTCTGATTATCCCGGAGAAAGATATGCCCTTCACGAAGGATGGAATCCGCCCCGATATTATTATTAATCCGCACGCGATTCCGACACGTATGACAATCGGACAACTGATCGAGTCGCTTATGGGGAAAGCGTGTGTGCTTCACGGCGGATTCGGTAACTGCACGGCATATACGAACAACGGGACAAAACACGAATCATTTGGTTCAGTTCTAACTGAATACGGGTTTCATTCATCCGGAACAGAGGTTTTATATAATGGAATGACAGGCGAAGAACTCAAAAGCGACATTTACATTGGACCCACGTATTATATGCGTCTGAAACAAATGGTGAAAGATAAAATCAATTATCGGTCACAGGGACCGCGCACACAACTCACGCGCCAGACGGTGCAAGGTCGCGCAAACGACGGAGGTCTTCGCGTGGGTGAAATGGAACGCGATGGTATTCTCGGCCATGGCGCAGCACATTTCCTCAACGAATCGCTCATGGTGCGCGGAGATGAATATTATATGGCGGTCTGTAATAAATCTGGTATGATTGCAATTTACAATCCAAACCAAAATCTCTTTATGAGTCCAATGGTGGATGGCCCGATTCAATACTCGGGAAGTCTCACGGATGCGGGATCAAGTGAAGGAGGTGCCGGTGCAACTGGCGCAAGCGTGATTCATATGACGAAGTTTGGCCGATCATTCAGTATTGTCCGTATTCCTTATTGTCTGAAACTTCTCATGCAAGAATTAATTGTTATGAATGTTCAGATGCGCATCATAACCGAAGACAATATTGACCAACTTCCGAGCATGTCCTATTCCAAGAATGTATACAAGGTTCTTAAGGACAATAAGGGTGCAATGGGGGTAGATGATATCATCGAGAGAAACCGTATCGCAGCAGGTCTTAAACCGCGTGATATGGCAGCGCGTAAGAATGACGTGGTTAGCGCTTCTTCTGGAAAGGAACAAGAAGAAGAGCAAGTTGGTAGTCGGGTGTATTTGCCTTCTCGTAGCGAAGAAGAAGAAGCCGCACAATCTAAGGCGGGTCCAGCTGTTCCAAGCGGTCCATTTGACCCCGATGAACACCCCGAGGAAATTATTATGGATCTCGATGTTGACACTCGGCAAAGTATTCGCAGCTTGGGTTGGCGATTTGCATTGAAGGCAGATGTTGCACGACAGATGCGCGGTAGTGGGAAGGCTGCCGGTGCAGCACAGCTCTCACCGAGTGATATTACCAGTGAAGATCTTGTTCTTGAGTCGATTATTACGGATAAGAATGGCGAGCCGACGGAGAGATGGACTATTAGCGGACGTGAATGGGTCGGAGATTACCCTACACGATACCCGGATGGTTGGTTATCTGAAATGCTTGTGTATCCCGACGATACACCTATTTCGCCAAGTGAGATGGTAGATGAACTTCGAAAGACGCGTAAACCGTTGAACTGGGTCATCGCAATTATTGCTCTTATGGAAAGATACGCAAGACGTAAACTGCACTTACAGACTCAAGCAGACACTGTAGCGATGTCAGAAAATGTGCGTAATATTGAGACCAATACAAAGGAAACAGAACGTGTTTCTGGCGAGATTGAACGCGCAAAACGTGAAGGAAATGTGGCAGAGGAGGAGAAACTGAAGGTTCAGCTGACGCGTTTGATGGATGAGCGTGTGAAATATGACGCTATACGCCGACAAATGGAAGGCAATTCGAGTTACGTTCCAATGAGCCCAGAATACACAAGCTCTACACCGATGGGTGAAGAAGATGTTGCAAATCAGGTTCGAGGTGCAGTTGCATCATTCAACGCCAAGATGCTTGATAAGTATGGCGAGAATGATGAAGAGATACCCGAAAGCGATGGTTATTCGCCGCGCGCCCCGTCATCACCTGCCTATTCGTCCATATGGGACGATGACCAACGAGGCGGTGGAAAACGGCCGCAATCAACCACTCGTAGTAGCAAATACATACCCCAAATCCCCATGAGTATTCTTGAGAATTATTTGGGGTCTAAGTATGGTAAAACCGGTGGAGGGCCTGGAATCATGACTGGCGGCGGCAGCGGCGTCGGTAATAGTCTCGGCGCTATGACCAGTCTTCCAACTATGAATATACCGGTTGTTGCTACGATGCCAATGGCAGGAATGATGCCGATCCAACAGGCCGGCGGCACTGTAGCACAACAAGGACAGAATCAATCACAGCAGCAACAGCAACAAAACGGACAGGGCGCATCGGGACAACAAACCGGCGGCAGCGCTACAATGAGCGCTGGACCAGAACCGAATGCACAAGGTGTAAAAACCTTTTCAATCAAACTGTAAAATTGAATAATAAAGATTTGTTATGAATATATAATACATTCGGAATCCATTCCATTACATTCGTATTACATATTCAATTCATTCACTTTCTAGTTTATTACATTACATTACATTACATAACATCAATGGCACACGTCAGTAGTGGAACCATCTCAGCGTTATTCAAATCTCGCAATATTCTCCTTCAATTGCTCGCCAGACAAGGCATGGATGTATCAAATTACACTGACTATGGTGTTGCAGAGGTCCAAACCATGTATGCAAATAACCAACTGGATATGCTTCTTAGCACTGAAAAGGACGTTCACCCCACACGCAAGGTATACGTCAAGTATTATTTAGCCAAAACGCTTCGCCGAGAGAATATTAACCACATGATCGACGACCTCTTCTATCTGGAACAGGTGCTTCAACCGACAGATACGCTGATTATTGTCATGAAACAGGAAGTGAATGACACACTCATCGGTATTCTCAACGAGATTTGGGAGAAGGATCGGATATTCATTGTGATTCATTCACTCGACCGCCTTCAGTTCAACCTACTTGAGCATCAATACGTTCCAGAGCACGTGGTTCTCAACGAAGCAGAACAAGAGCAAGTGCTCAAGAAATACAATATTACAGACACGAAGCAGATGCCGAGTATTTCACGATACGATCCAGTGGCGCTTGCAATCGGACTACGACCTGGACAAATATGTAAAATCACAAGATCAAGCAAGACGTCAGTTACAAGCTTGTTTTACAGGTATTGTGTTGCGAATTAATTCGCTTCATAACGAATTAATATTGTTATTTTTTATATAGGATATATAACTGTGTGTGATTATCATAAATGGCGTGTGACAATAATAGTAAATTTCGAATTAAGACAGGGCCAAACGAGGGAAAAGATGAGATTACTGCATCGAATCGAAGTAAAATAGATGTATGTACTGCAACAAAAATCCTCGATCGTTTGCATAAAGAGTTTACAGAACAGTATGTGGCTACTGCGGAAACTGGCAAAACAGTAATTCAAGATATGCATAAGAATAATCCAACGTTTTTTTTGAGAAAACAACCAAATCTGGCAGGATTCAACAGTGAAACAGCGGGTGGAACAATTGATCGATTCTATAACTTATTTACAAATGTAGGTGAAGATGATCCAGTATATCGTGGCGCAGTTAGTGCCATTATGAAGGGTGAATATGATACCCAAGCAGCGACTTATTTGAAATATCCCGATACAATACGCACTCAAACTGATTTTTCAAGACCAAGTAGCTTTAAAGGAGTATATGGACTTGTCCGAGTGAATGAAATATTGGAAAAGAAAATTGCTGATACTGTAAATAGCTTACGCGGCGACCCAACATCAAATGTATTAGATGACGCGAAACATTATGAGAAACGTCAAGAAATAAAAAGGACATTTGAAGAGATCGCAGACCGAGAGAATGAGATATATCGAGAGAAATTTTTGAATATTATATTGATTGTTGTTGGAATCTTTATAATCAGCACACAACTCGTAGAAAAATACTTCTCGTCTGGTGGTGGTGGTGGTGGTGGCGGCGGTTTTGGCTTATCTGGAAGCGGATTTAGTGGTGCTGGCGGTTGGTTATCAACACGATTTGGAAGCGGTAGTGGAGGATTATTTAGTAGATTTGGCGGTTTAGGTCTAGGAAGTAGCGGGCGCTCACGTGTAGGTAACCTTTTTACGAATAGTCCATATAAGTTGGAAACACGCGAATAGTTTCGATATATGTTATAATATTCATAATATATAACATATAATGTCATCATATCCAAATAAAGATCAGGTATTATTTCCGAATGCATCTCCTGAGTCTCTTGACAATTATGAACACAAAAAGAAGCCTATGAAAGAAGGACTTAAGGTGGATAATGATGATGGATTGAATAAAGCAATGTCATCACTTATGACCGAATATGCAAAAGATATGAAGGCGTCGGAAAAGAAGAACCAAGAAGGAATGCTTACCGGAACATCCATGAACACGAATTTACTTGAAGGTGATCTTTTCAATTACTCTCGCAATGATATCAATAAAAATCCGATTCAACCTTTTACAGAGCAACTTAAAAAATTGGATGAAAGTGTCGGTGTCGTTTCTTATAAGGAAGGGCTCATCAATGATTATCGACCGCGGTTGTCTGTTAATCCAACAACAATATCAAGTGCGACAACTGGAACTACTACAGCTGGAAAAAGTCAGAAGTTGATTGACCTTGAAACTCGTTTGAGTGCACTAACTACAGAATATACGTCACAATATCGTTTTTATACTGACGATTTATTAAGACGTTCGCAGTTTTTACAAACCAACACACAATATTTACATAAGGTCATCCGTGATATTTCATATGTTGGTTTAGATGCAAGTGCAGCATATTATTATGTAAATCCGTTCGGATATACTCACCGTTACGCAGATGTTTCATCAGTGATATTATATGATGCCGCAACTTGCCCACAAATAAAGCGTGACGAAGCATATTTGAGTACGGATGTTTTGAATCCATTCAAATTGACACCTCAATCATATATTGATATTAGTGGCGGAACTGAAGGAGGCGGATTTAGCCGTTTTAAGGATTTGAATAGTTACAATATGGCAGGATACGTCCCATGTATTGCTGCGAGGAATATAAAGTTACCCGGAACAACGGCATCAGAAGATAAATATGCATGGGTTGATACTGAAGGAAGAAAACATATATATTCGCCGGGAGTTTGGCCGGAAAAAAGACATCCAACATGTATCAATACAGTCGTTGGGGATCCGATTGTAGTGGCTCCAAATCAATATAACGCGTTACCTACTGCAGAAGATCAACCTATGACTGAAAATAGTGAGTGTTTTCGGGTTAATGTATCCCCATCAATTAATTCAAAGTTGGCAGAGATTAAGAAAAAAATAGATGATACAGTGCAAGAAATAAAGAAAGAGAATGAGAGTATCGTGAATAACGTGGCAAACACTACCATTGTTCGCCGACAGAAAACAACTACTGAAAAATTAGCGTCATTAGATGATAGTATTTTAGCCAAAATAAAAGAGTTGTTAGGTGATTCATATTATCCATTAGTGTATGTGTTTTGGTGTGTTATCATTTTGATTGCAATTCTCCTAATATTTAAGTTTGCATTTATGTTTTCATCCCCAGGTGAAAATGGAGGTGGTGAAAACGGTAGTGAAGGCGGTGTAAGTGTTCCATTATTAGGAGTGGTGATTATGTCATTGATCGTTATTTTTGCAGTGTATTATTACTTTTCATATACTTATAACTTGAATACATCAAGTAATGCGCGATATACGGTGATATAATGAAAACGAATGATAATGAACGATAATGAAATAACGTCCTTGAACAGGATTGTATTCTATGTTATATGTATCAGTATAATACAGAGTAAAATGAGTAACTCAGATTATTCACGATTATTAACAAAAATGGCTGAGTTGAAAGAGCTGGAAGGTCAATATAAAGAAATAACAAGTAAATACCGACCTGCAACAGCGACGCAAGAGAAAGCAACTTACAATCAGCTCGACGATAAAAATGCCATGTCAACCACAGCAACACCACTCGTTACTCGTCCAGGTGATGACCATCAAAAAGTTTGGAAATATGTAGGAAAAATACAACCGGATTCATCGAATACGAAAGATGGAAATTCTTTGAAATGTTGGAATTTAGCAGCAAATGATACACGTTTGTTCAAGAAGGTTGTTTACACCGGTGATGCGGAGTTTGGTTCAAATCCTGGACAACAAGAATGGAATAACCGATGTTATGGTTTAATATATGACGCATCCGAGAATGGCTTTGATACTACATCCACTGGCTACACAACGATGACCGGAAAGACTGGAAACCCAGCAACTAACATTTACACGAAATTAGGAATAGGAAGTGATAAAGATCTAGAAAATATTGCAGGCGCTGCAAAAGTAAACGAGATACAGGGACGCGTAAATTCTTTAATACGAGAGATTGTTGAAGTATCTGAAGCTGGAATCAATTCAGATTTGAATGAACTTGTTAAAGCTTCTACTGAGTCAAATGAACTAGTCAGTAATATTCATAAATACATGAACAAGGGTGCCCAAGAGACCGAACAATATAATCGTTTGGTCAAAAAGCGTAAAAATATGAGCAGCACTTACTCTGAAGTGAATGAGCAAAGAACATTATTTGCTAGGAAATACCGTTTTATATTTTATGTATTCATTGCGATATTCATTATTGGTGGATATGCATTTTATACATCTAAAATCCCAGCTTTAGAGCAGTTAATGCAACTAAAAGAAATGTTTCAAACCGGATGGTGGACGAGATGGTGGGTCATCACTATTGTAGTCGTAATATTCATATTGTCATCGTTTGGATGGGATATGAAAGGAAATATTATGATGGTATTTCGTTACATTAGTGATCCTGAGTTCTGGACAGGTCAAATGTGGTGGTTAGGTGTATCTTTCTTATTATTGCTGATCGTGTTCTTCCATGCAACATTCAAGTCATTCTTTGTCGAGTTTGATGCGAGTATGAAAGAGGTGCAAGACGGACTAGATAAAGATTCGTAATATAGTTTTATACTTGTAATAATATTCCTTGATATATATAGTAGTATCTGTGATCATCAATTACTATATATCATGTTTCACCAAAATTCTAATGATTTAGTAAAAATTGCAAGTGGTAAATCAGGACATGTGCAAAATTCACACGAAACACGCGGATTATTATTAGATCAAGTGCAGATAAATAATGATATAAATGATTCGAATTTGAACACAGGAAACATCAATACTAATAGTCATGGCGAATCATTGAGTATTGGTAAGGTATTTCAAAATATGATTCAAACCATGTTCGAAAATGTTTCAGTCACTGAAGGAATGGAGAATGCGGGAGGAATGAATAACAATAAAGACGGTAAAGGTGGCGGAACATATAATCAATCACAAGGGCTGAAAGCACAGGTTGACCAGGAGAAAGATTACAAGAAACAAGAAATCGACCATATTAACCGAATGAATTCAATTGTTGATTTGATTGATTTAGATGATAGAAACAGACGCCAACGATGGACAGAAGTGATCGATGGAAATGGAGTATCAAAGTATGGTTATATTACGAAAGACGGTATTTTTCAGATATGGCTTCATCCGTCTTCCGTTGAAAACAATCCGACGAATTGGCTTCAAACCGAGAGAATGAAACAGAATGCCGGTGTTATTGGATGTCCGGCAGAATCTACGGCTGTTCAAAAAATCAATATCGCGGGAACATGGGAAGAATTAAAACCGTATGAAATGGCATACGCGCCGAATGATACTGATAAGAAAAATCCTCTTTTCATGATTATCAATACTGGTGTGCGTGATCAGAAAAATACATGGAGACGGGATGGTTTATTTTCATGCCAAAATGAAAGTAAGAATATCTTTGTAAGCCAGCGTCCTTCTGCCGATTTTCAATTCACCGGTCAAGGTGTAGATACACTTGAAATGGGTTGTTACATAATACCCAATAATATTACAGATAAACACTTTGAAGGCAGAGGATTTCAGTTTCAAGAAGATTTATTTGAAGCATCGATTTCACAATGTAAGCGACGTGCAGAAGATCTTGGTAGTTCGTATTTTATGGTATCTGCTCCAGAAAAAGGAAAACCAGCAAATCGTGGTGGATGTTGGGTTTATATTCGTTCTGGAAAACCAAATATAGATGGAATACTTACTTTTAACTCAAATGGTTCGAGGTGTTATAGAGTACACAACCAAGAAGACGATGAGGATGGTTTTATGAAATCATATAACCCTTCCGATTTGAAACGTTTATATGGTAGAGAGGAATCAAATACTGACCGAAGTGTGGCGCTTTACTGTCTTAAAACTGGTGGACTTACTGGGGTTGATAATATAAATCAGAACAGTCGTGGTTATGTAGGTCGTATTGCATATGTCGATTACAATGGTGAAAGACGAGATTATCCATCGTCTACACTTTCTTTCAAAAAACCTACAAAATCAAGGCCAGGATCTTATATCAACTTGGGTAATTATGATACTCGTTCACTTGAAGATTCATATGCTCTTACACAAATTACCCCAGGAAAAGCAAATGCCGCAGGTAACTTGCTCTACCGAGCTAGCCGGGATGGTTGGGCACCTCAAACGTGGTGGAGACAATGCGCGAATAAAGGACCAACTTATACCCGCGCGATTTTGTGGAACGGGCGGCATCTTGGCTCTTACAATTCTAAGAGCTGGCAATATAACGGTAGTTGGTATTGGATTCATGATACAGAATCATTTGTTTATGATGGAACGCGTAAGTCATACGGCTATAACAGTATTTGGGGTAGTGGTAATTATACACATTTGGCAACGGATGATCGATATTTTCCATATTTCGCAGGATATGATATGATTATTTGGGGACAAGCTGTGTATACCATCGGCGCTGCAATGCATAGTGATAATAATGGTATTGGACCAATGGGAACTCGGAGATGGCGATGGGAATGGAACGGATGGTCGCTTCGAGACCTTGAAACATATGAAGTTGATTCAAGTCGTTTCCCCCAAACAAACCCGCCTGAATATGAACGTAAGTTACGAACATTAGCAGTTGGCCAAAGCGTTAGTGCTACATTTGATCAGTGTCGAGATATGTGTGATGCTGATAATAATTGTGGTGGATATGTATATACCAAAGGAAATGCCGGATCAACTGGCCAATGTGAGTTGAAACACCGTAGAAAGATGTATCCTATTGGACTTCGTGTAGCTGACCCAACAAAACAACTTATGTTAAAGGTACCGACAATTAATTCATCGATTAGAGATGAAGCATGTAAAGGAAGAAACGGTAGATATCGACAAGTAAATACTGCACAATATTTACATTATCCATATACCGGAGAAATGTCTGGAGCTTCCAAGTGTGATATTAAAAAAATTGTCCCAAAGAAGGGGAGTTTAAACGCACAAAATGCAACATCAATGATTAACTCTGTCAATACAGCATTTAATGATACACAAACAAATATAGACATATTCCGTTTTCAATTAAGCTCTGGTAAAGGAAAGAAAGGTAAACATGTAATGTATGGACCCTGGATTGGAAGAGAAGTCGACACAGAATTAAAGACACTAGAAGATGGGCGAGGTGTTCACGTGATTCAAGATGGAGATTATACCAAAATGGTTTCAAGGGATGGAAAGGAAGAAAAATATTATCTCGGTAAAATAAACGAATTGAATCAGGAAAAGTGGAATAACAGTGCCAGCACTGGTGGTGGAAAATACCTAATCAAGGTGGTTATACCGCCTGGACCAGCTACTGCTGAAGACATGACAAAGGATAAAAAGGAAGGTTTTGAAGTAATAACTGAGAATGTACCATATTCAAAAATAATGGAAACAGTTCAAAAAGATCTTACGAGAATTGCGAATTCAGAATATCAACGAGAACGTCTTATTGCTATGACAGAAGAGACAAATAAGCAATTGATCGCAGAGTCATATAAATTTATTCTTTGGAGTATTTTAGCAATTTTGGTAGTCTTAGCGCTTATAAAATTAAAAGAAATGTTTGGTCAAGATGACGCCGACGAAGATGGCGACGACAAAGGTGAGGGTGGAATTTTAGCAACAATTATGGGATTATTTGGTATCGGAAAAATAGATACCAGTGATATCGCAGATAAAACTGCCGATGTCAAAGCTGGGTTATCTTCTGCAGGAGAGGAATTCATGAAAGCTAGTGATGAGTTGTCTACAAATATCACTGAAGGAGCTGACAATTTAGTTAATTCTGTAAACGACGCAGCAACAGGTGCTGTTGAAGGTGCAAAGGGCCTTGCTGATAAAGTTAGTGAAACTGCTACAGATGCTGTAAATAAGGTTGGTGATAGTGTAAATGGATCACCTGCACCAGCAACAACTGGTGGTCGCAGTAAGAGGAAATAATTATATAATTAGTATTTATGGATTGTAGATACTAATTATAAAAATGGTATATCAACTATCAGAGAAAAATCAAATATTGGTTGCATTATTTGGAATTGTTGTTTTATGCGCTGGCAAATTATTCAAAGACTATCTTAATCGTAGAGGATATATCGAAGGATTTTCGTTTACTACTGAAACAAGTCCGAACTCAGTACTCAGACGTGGGGCAAGTGATTCACCCGCAACTGTTTATCTAATCATAACATTAGGTAAAGATTTACCGAATGGAGGAACGATAGAAGTAGCGTGGTCTGCGACGGATGGAGCAATCAATGAAAATAATATTAAATTTTCGGATAATCAGAATAACTATACTGCAACCTTGGAGAGTGAAAGTGGAGGATCTAGATCACCATTTACCAAAGCTCTCGATGTTGCAACTAAAAAGGTAACATTTACTGCGACAGCTGCACTTAAAAATGGATCATGGATTAAAATCGGTATCGTTGACATTACATTAAAATCTGGAATTACTGCAGAACCAACATTGAAATTTACAATTACCCCTAATAATGGTGAAACTGCTGTATCTAGAGATCTGAAAGTGTTTAAAGCCGATACTCAAGCGGGAAGTGGTGATTTCGTTTCTAGCACAAGAGTTACTGCATCTGATATACGAAAAGCCATCGAAACAATTGACGAGCGTTTGAAAGCAACCCCTCCTCCTAGTGATTCGGATCGAATTGCCTTACTTGAAGCACGTTCTTCGCTTGTAAGTATGTTGGCGTCGACTTATGGAACTGTGAAAGAAGCCGGCCAAGTTTTCGACTCAGAAGCATTGTACAAGGCGCAGAAAACCGCGATTGATTTCATTCAAAAAGAGAGGGCTCGTGCTCAGAAAAATGCGATGCTACTTTCTGAGGATAACTCGAACAAACGCCGTATGGCTCAGGTGAATACATATTATACCCGTCATTATGAAGCCAATACGGACGTTATGAAGAATATTATTTATGTATCAGTCGCGCTTATTATATTAGCAGTCTTGCGTAATAAAGAACTTATTCCTGCTTCTATCTCTACTTTAGGAATTATTTTGGTTCTTACATTTGGAGGTATTGTCATTGGAACTCAGGTATACGATATTATACGTCGTAATGATCATGACTTCGACAAGTACGACTGGAACTTTAATGAGGACGAAATGAACCGAAAACAACTTGTTCAACAGAATTCCGATCCAGCCAATCTCTCGGAAATGGGAATGGGAGCGGCACCATGTTATGGTCCTGGATGCTGCGATATCGGAACGACCTGGGACAATGACTCGAAGAAGTGCGTGCCGTCTGTTTCTCGCATAAAAGGAACTGCAAAATGGACTCCAACTTCTCCTGGAAGCGCTTCTGGAAACCTCGAAATTACGATTACGGTTTCTTCTACAGGAGCTTTGGCTGCAAATACTGGTAAAATAATGATTAGTCTTCCTGATGGTCTGTTTACAGCAACAAACATATCAGCATCAGGTAGTGTTAATGTAAATGGATCACCTACTACAAAATTAATAGATCTTACCACTACCGCAGCAGTTGCTGCAGGTGCAACAACTCCTAAAATTACAATTGGCGGATTATCGTTATCTAACGGATATTCGTCATTGTCCAAAGTAATTAAGGTGAAAACAAGTGCAGATACAAATGAAACTGGTATAACAATATCCGGAATATAAGGTAGTTGTCTCTTGTATTATAATCTAACAATTATAGTAGTTTATAATATCATCAAAAATGGGTAAATTAAATGTTGAAGATTCAGAAGGTATCAAGCCAAAACAAAAAAAGCAAGCCAAACAAGGACAAGCAGCCGCCGGAGCAGCAGCTGATGCAAATGCAGCTGCAGTGAAAATGACCGACGGCGATCGTCCGATTGAAGATGTTATTGCAAAATCACAAGGTGACTTGATCAAAGTTCGTCGAATCATTAATCAAGGTGGTTATTCTGGCCCTCAGAAAGACAAATATCTTATCAGTCTTCATCATGCAGAATGGATACAAGCCCGAAATAAATATATGGACTGTGATCGTAAGATTGAGAAGAAAAGCATTGAATATACAGCTTTAGTGAAAGGAAAAGCACAGGGCCACGAAATTATTAAAGCACATAATGAATGGGACGAAATAAAAAAAAAATGCCGCAGTAGTAGAAGAGAAGTAATGGAGAAAGCGGTTCAGTATGTAGAAACAGACCGTCGTGTTCGTGAAAATAAACAAAAGGAAGATAGCATTTACACTCCAGTTCAGGGATTCCAGGTTAGCCGTGAAGGGTTTATGGTTGGAGAAGAACCGGTGAAAGAAGGCTTCGATTTTTATGAAGAACAGAAAATAGCGGATAATACACTGATTGGAACTGTACCGAATCAAATTCCACGTTATAATGTGCGTCTTCCTCTTCTTTCGGATGACAACGCGATTCGATCTACTGCTGATGGAAAAACAATTATTCCATGGGATCAATTTTACGTTGATTGCTCACAACAAGACGCCGGTAAAGTTGAAAAATGCAAGTTAGCCGTAAATAAGAAGAACGAATATATTTCCGGAATCAATAAACAATTTGAACGAGCAGATCGATTATTGAATACGTATTATAATGTATCGAACAAAAGCGACAGCCAGTCTAAGTTGACATTGTTAGAAGAAGCCGACATAAAATCGATTCTCGAAAATCAGAAAAAAAATATTGCACTCATCAAACAGAATGCATTATATGATTATGACGAATATAATAGCCTTGCTTTCTATGAAGACCTCGTGTTGTTTTTGTATTATGCCTTATTTCTCATGTTTCTATTTATTTCTATACGAGAGTATTTCACAACGAGTTCTTATAATTATTTAAATATTGTGATATTGATCTTGCTTGGAACTTATCCGAAATACATTCTCATTGCTGTATTGTGGATATTAGATGGTTTAACAAAAATAACCGAAATGTTAGGATTGAAGAATGTAAACTTTTGGAAATAGACTAGCAACGCCATTAGCGCCTTAGTAGTCTATGAATGATCACTGCCACTATCTTCTTCACCTTCCCCGCAATATTCATCATCATCCTCATACAAGATACGACATTTCCGCCATCCTTTCGTTGTGAGTTTTCCGAACTTCTTCGTCATATAGTCGTATAGTTCATTGCCTTTCGGGATATTCTTACCGTGTTGAACGATATACCATTTCTTGAATTCTTCATAGACTTCTGTCTTCTTGATATAGGTATCCTCATCCGCTGCGCGAATCTTGTCGCGCAAGAACTCTGACAAGTAATCCTGAGTATTGCGATACTTGTTGCTGCTTGCAGTCACTGCTGCACATGTCTTCACTTTACCATCCGTTTCAAATGCCTTCTTGACGAGCATCGCCATAAAGACATTTACCCACGTCTTGATCTTGACATCCAGGTTCTTATCGATGAGGAACTGATAGGGTTCTTCGGGATCATCTTTCTTCGGGTCTTCGCAGAACTTCGACTTATAAGGACACAGGCGAATACGACGCCAGGTGCCATCATCATTGCTCTTGATATCGAAGAGGACATTCGTGCATACAACTAACTTGAACTGTGGAACGAACGTGATCGTATTTTTGAAGAGCGCACGAGCAGTCATGTCATCGCCACCAGTGATTTCCTTCAATATACCCTCATTGATGCGGTCGCCCTTCGTTGGTTCCTGCATAACTGCATATCGCACTCCTTTCAACACTGCCAACTCCGGTGATGCACCACCAATCATCGCGCGTTTCTGCGTCACTGCCGTAATGGGTAGAACCGCCTTATATTCTCCAAGACACGCAGACATGAGTTCGATCAACTTCGATTTGCCGTTACTACCACCACCAATATAGATATTGAATGTTTGCTCGCGATTTGTCCCGATCAGTGTAGACGCAAGATGCTCCCACATGTAATTCCTGAGTTCTTCTTCCGGAAAGAGTTGCGCCATAAAGTCGTTGATTTCGTTGATTTGCTGGCGGTGTTTGTCAGAGTCAAGCGGAATATAGTCGATTTTCGTGGTTTTCGACAGGTTATCGTCAGGCTGACCGCGGCGAAATGTCTTTGTGTTGAAATCGACCACACCATTCTTAAAACAAAGGAGTTCAGGTCGTGTGTCAATCTTGTCGATAAAGTCCTTGTCGTAGAACTGTTCACGCACCTCACGCATAATATTATTCTTGAAGCTCGTTGTTTTGAGTTTGGTGCAGATGTCTACGATTCTCCGCGACTTTTTCCTTGCATTCGTATATTGGTCAGAAGTAGGATCCAAACCAGATGTCATATCCATAATATCACGATGCTTCTTCGTGTAGATGTCGTGCATATCTTTCGAAATCAGCGCACGAAGCGAGTTGCCCTGGTCACATTCCACCCAACGATTTTTCTCGAACTCATACCACATGTTATCCTTCACACTCACGCATACGAAGCGGTCCTTGAATATCGTATACAACACCGTCGCCAAATCTACATCTGTCGATGCGTCATTCGTCGTCTCGTTGCAAATCGTCTGATGAATGAAATTGTCGATGGTTTCATTTCGAATTCGGGCATAGTCTTCGGGACAGTCATTCTTCGCCCAATACATAATCGATCGGCGTGTAAGACCATCAGGACTATACGGAAAGTTACACCAGGTATCATAATGCCGCATAATCTGTGCATACGAGAACTTCGCAGATTTTGCACTGAAAAGCATCCACGTCAAGAACAGTTTGTCGCTCGTGTTATGCAACGCTAACCCGACGCGAAGCCACTTATCATACGGATCGTAGTATTGTGATGGAAGAGCCATCGTATAGTAGTGTGTTTCGCGGATTTCGTATTCTTTCGGTTCAAGTGCGTTCAACATCACTTCAACTGCCATTGCAAGTTCTGCCTGATTCGTTATTTTGTCCATCATAATCACTCCGTTATGCGACATCAACGATTCAGCACCACTTGAACCCACTCCACCAGGTCCACTTCCTACGAGACCATTTGTTACTACCAAACGAAGCCGCTTGCCTCCGCCATCTGCTCCGCCTGCGCCGCCACCACCGCCACGCATTCCTCGTTGCTGATTCAGAAGTGCATCGTATTCCGCCTTCAATGCTGCATTATCTGGTAACAAGGTAAATGACGGATACTCATTATCGATTCCTGGCGACGTTTGCACTGATAGTTTGGAGAAATTCTCCTTCACATTGAATTTGCTCGTCTTCTCTTCTTGGCACATCCACGCGCCTTCTTCGTCATCGGGGTCATGCATCATGATAAAGTGATACTTCAACATGTACGCCTTGTGTCCAGGTTTGCGCGATCCGTATAACTGCCAGTTGGTGTGTCCGCGTGAGATACCCTCATCAAGAACATCATTCCACGTATTCGTAACCGGAAGATCCGTCCAGATTTGCGGGAGTTCTTTCAGCATACGCGCGCGCAACATTCGCTGAATCGGGCGATCAACATACGCACCAATCATCATATGAATACCGTCTTTTGTAACATCGTCCAGTGGGTTCACATCGTTTTTCTCAAAGATATAAATGGGAATCTGCGCGTCACTCGGGATTTCCACCAATGTTTCCAATGTCTGGATATACGACTGAATCATATCCAGGACGTGTTCTTTTGTATGCTGACGTTTTGTAATACTTGTTTCATACCGAAAATCGAAATCAACGACAATGACGCCCTTCTCTGAATTTTGTTTTTCCGTCAGATGTTCGAGTTTCCCACTTTCGAAAACATGTGAATAGTATTTCTTCCAAAACACCGGCAATACTGCCGGCGGAATCGTATACACTCCGCCATGAATATTCTGCATCTTGTCTCCAATACGTGTATGTGTATATGCTTCACCAGGCTTGGATACGTGGTGTTTCATGAATTGCTCGTATGTCATACCAGCACAAAGAGACTGGTATGAAGCGGTAGTTGGATCAACCGCACCCCCGGCGCCAGGCGCGCCAGCGCCCCCATCTTGTCCATTTCCAGTTGTTGTCATCGTCTGTGTTGTAAATTCTGATTGCCTAGGTTTAAAGTTCAATTTTGTCCGAATTATGAATTGAAATTTATAAAACCGTCGGTTTATATATTCCAGAGGTTTTATCTCTAAATCTGATCCCCCAAAAATGGCCCTTCAACTTTTCATTCGGATTTTTTGGCCATTTTGGGGGGATACTTTATTTTTCGTTTTTCTGGGCGCGGGACTTTTGTAAAAAAAATATTTTTACCCGTAGATTTTTTTTTCGGGTTTCGATTTTTCATTTTGTGACCATTTGTCGTCACATGCATTTTTTCATGAGCATTACGGTCACAATGATTTTAACATACTATCGCATATTCGCTCGATATATCGTCACAAAACTCATGATTTTCGCGTATTCTGTTTCATTTCTATAAAAAATACATAAAAACAATAATAGATTCTACTTTAAAGCTTCAATGGAAAAAGATATCTCGTCAAAAGATAGTGGTGATTCAACCACCAAAGTTGTCATACCCAAGGAAACGATCACGCGATTATTGAAAGATATTCGACAAGTAATGACAGATCCAACATTAGACGAATGTGGTATTCTATATCATCATAGCGAAACAGATATACTTACAGGGTATGCATGTATCGTTGGTCCATCAGACTCACTTTACTTCGGTGGATACTACTTCTTTGTTTTCAACTTTCCTACAAACTACCCACATTCACCGCCAATGGTTTCGTATTTAACGAATACCAATAATATTCGATTCCATCCTAACTTTTACGCGAATAAGAAGGTGTGTGTATCTATCATAAACACATGGCGTGGTGAACAATGGTCCGGATGCCAGAACATCCGTTCAGTGCTCATGACATTTCAATCATTACTTGATAAGGAGCCGCTTTTACATGAGCCAGGGATCCGAAGTGGACACAGTGACTTTGACGCATATCATAAAATGGTTGAGTATTATAACTATAAGTTTGCATGTTTGACACTATTGACTGAATTTACGACATATATAACGATCGAACCCGCTCTTATTCCTGCATTTCAGGAGTTTATGCGTCGTAAGTTTCATGAAAATAAAACACGTATTCGAGAGATTTTGATGGAACGAGATAAGAAATACCCAGATAGAACGACGATTTCAATTGGAGTCTATGGAGGTATCACAACTGCGATTCATTATTCCCAAATACTAAGGCAATATGACGCAATTCTTACAGCACCAGAGTAAATATAATTCTAATACTTAAAGGAGTTAAATTGAAATTAATTGTATCTATATACATTATACTATCGTTATCTTCGCTCTTGCAAAATGCATTTCTGTTCAGTTTGTTCCAACATGTATTACATCAGTATCACTCCTGAAAATGAACTAGAGTATTACTGCCGCCATTGTGGAAACATAGACAATACCATTGCTTCTGAAAATATCTGTGTGTCAAAGGTGAATATGAAACATTCGACAACACCTCAGACGTTTTCTCAAGTCGTGAACAAGTATACGAAATTGGATCCGACACTGCCTCGGATTCATACGATGCGTTGTCCAAACGATGAATGTCCCAGTAATCAATCAAGTAGTAGCGCTAGCGCTAGCTCGAAACCAAAGTCCGAAATCATTTATGTTCGTTACGACGATACGAATTTGAAATATGTCTACCTTTGTGCGAAATGCGACAAAGTATGGAATACCGAACAGCAATGAAATCATCAAGGATTCAGATACCTAATTTTATTATTTTTATCATTGTAAAATAATAAATTGAAACATAATAAAGTATGAATCTTATATATACCATCGAACAAAGACATAAATAAATGTCCAGTGCTATACCTGCTCCGCCCAAAAAATTAGTATCAAAGAGCAATGACGACTCCGACAACGAAGAAAATGAAGTCAATTTACAAGAAGATATAGAAATCTCGGACGACGAAGATGATGCTTCTTCCAAAAATTCAACTGAAAATGACGAATCAGAATCCGAAGCAACTGATGACGCGTCATCGGCAGCAGCCGACGAAGATAATGAAGGTGGAGATAGCGGAGAAGAGGAAGAGAATGCTGTTGAAGGTGGAAGTGATGACGAGGGAGGTGGTGCTGCCGTCGAAAAACCGAAGAAAAACAAAAAGAAGCGTGCATCTTCCAAAAAAGACACAGAAGACGATCTCACGTTGTTAGGCGTGCCGCATGGTATTCATTTCGACGACGATGACGATGATGACGACGAGGATGGTGACGATGCCGATCGAGACTCAAGCGAGTATTTCCAGAAATTAACGTCAACGATAAATGAAAGTTATATCGAAACGTATCATCCGGAGTCCATGTCGCACAATTACGATGAAATCCAAACATTGTCGCGTGTTGTGCGGAACAGCGCCGGCGTGATCGTGGATGATTTGCATCGAACGATTCCGATTATGACGAAATACGAAAAAACACGTGTATTAGGACAACGCGCGAAACAATTGAACGAAGGTGCGCCGGCATTCATCAAGATCGATTCTACCGTGATTGACGGATATTTGATCGCTGTAAAGGAATTAGAACAGAAAAAGACGCCATTCATTATTCGCCGACCGTTGCCAAACGGTGGTTCGGAATATTGGCGAATCCAGGATTTAGAAATACTTTAGTCACTGTGATAAGACTGTGGTATAATACTAATATTCATACTTTTTCTTTTGTAAAGCTCATTCGGGTAATTGAAACTGTCTAATGACGACGCCGAGGACCACGTCATCGGTGTTGAAGAGTTTGACATATCATCAAATGTATACGGACTACCATCACCACTGTTTGTGTTGTATATGTATGATGAATTCGATGATGTTTCTTCATCGATTTTGCCTTTACAACATCTACATATACAACAGTGAAAGTACTTTTCAAGCATAGTAAAAAATGGAGTTGACATCTTTTACTATACGTATATTTTTATTTTAAAGTTCGTTTTTTAACACTTCCATCTCTTTCCACACTCCAAGCATGTAACGAATGTGGTCATGGGTTCATCCGCCGATCGAGTTTGAAGCTGGTAATATGTGCATTTCTTCGACTTGCACTTGTTGCATGTGAAATTGTCAGTGGACGCTTCGATATTCGGCTCGTACTTCTGCTTATCGCGAACTTTCTTTTCTTCGATCAATTGTTTCCATTTGTCAGGACAGATCTCTTGATGGCTCATGAATGCGATGTCTTGAGGTTTGATATTGCCGGATGTCACTGCACTTGAAACGTCCGGCTTTTTTAGGTTGATGTATACCGAACGTAGGCGATCAATGTATAACGTAATGAAGAACGGATTTGACCATTTCTTCACAATGTTATTTTTGCTTGCATGCTGAATCGTCCAATTGAATATACCCTTTTCAATATTGGTCGCAGTAGTCAATGATTCATCACTACCGTCGTTTTCCAGGAGAGGTTGAATACGTTTGCGGATCTCAGCGCGAAACTCATCAGGGTAAGCGATCGCTTCAATTGTGGACATGGTGGAATGGAATGTATTAATATAATATTCTGTAATATCTTTAATCAATTTTATAGAATGGAATGTTATTCATACGACTCTTCACTTAATTCAGATTCCATCTCCTGTTCCATGACGGTTTCTTCTACTGTCTTTTTTGACCGTCCAGTGCCGCTTCCTTGCTTCTTAGGAGGTTTTTTTTGTTTAACATTACGTTTGGCAACAATCTTATTTATAGGAATAGCTTCCACTTCGTTCTCTCCGTCGGAGCCGTTCAATGAATCACTCGGCGGTGTTCCAGATTCTGTATCCGTTTCAGTTACAAATTCACTTTCGGTTGACTCTGATTTCGGTTTTTTCCCGCGTCCACGTGTAACCTTTTTACAACGCGGCGTTTCTTCTGTATCATCTTCTACCACAAACCCGTCTTTCAAATATCCATTGCTCGTCTTCTTAGATGCAGGAATTGCGTCGAGTTCGTCGACCTCATTCTCATCTTCAACTGCGGTTGCTGCCAGATCCTCAAACCCACCGAATAACTTCTCGTAGATTATCTTCCACAAGTCAATCGTTAAATTCACCGCATTTTCTGTATCAATCCTGGCAACAAGTGCCATACTTCCATAAATAAGCAGGTCGTCGATCGGTGGTGGAAGTTCATATTTGTTTTCTTGGCCTGCACGACCATCGGTTTTTGCCCAGACGTCTACATAGATATACTTCGGGACTGTTTTAGTCTGTCCAGACGCATCAGCCGAACCACCTGTGTCGAATGAAAACTTACGCTTATTCTTGTATTTCCATGTGTGATAACAACTAAAGTTTTCAAGGTTCCGGAATCCACACTTCTTAGATAGAAGTAATTTCAGATCATCGATCGTCATTTCATTCTTGGGATCGACGGTGCATTCGGAAAGAACACCCGTTTTTGAAACGATGACAATTGTCGTTTTTGTCGCGGCCGATTTTGACGGTGACATTGATACTGTATAGAATACGTGATATGTTTCTATATTGTTTCCGACACGCACACTTGCACTGCATGTTGTCAATACTACATAAATATAATGCATGATTAAATATACCTCTCGATCCTATTCAAATGGCCGCAGCAGAAGTAACATCGCGACCTTCCAATTTTCGCGCGCAAAAAAAAGGTCAAAATGCCCGCCAAGCAATGGTGATTTCGGAACTTAGCACGATTTACCGAAACAATACGATTACCCACTTTATTCAATCACATCAACGAACCGAACCTAGAATTTTTTTATTAGATGTCACACTAGAAGATATGTCGAAGATGTATCCAAAAATTCACCAAATCATCGAACGCGGTCGTCTTCGACCCAAAGGAACAGAAACCTTCTTTGTTACGAAAAAGATGGAACACATCATATATGCAGACAGTGCAATTTATGAGATTCGAACAAATGAAGCAAGCAGACAACAAGTCATACATCAACGCATTCCTGTCGACGGTCCAGTTACAACAATGGAAATAATGAACCGAGAAAATAAAGCCATTCCGGTTATTGTAGATGAAAGTTATTTTGAGCTACAAACATCAGGTGAAACGTCTCGTCACATCATTCCCACAAACCACGTTGTGAAACGTCACATCAAGAAAGTAGTCAAAACACACCCAAAATCAATGAATGCATTTGTTTTTATATTGAACGAAACTGAAACCGATGTCATCGATTTTTATATGACAACTGATAATGGTGTTGTAAGCACTGGAACTGGCAACACATCCACTGATCGACTTACGCGAACATGTAAAGATGATTTCATTTCGTTCATCGAACAGTTCAAATTATGTCCATAATATACACGTGATACGATGTGGTGGCTTATTCAAAATATTATCTTTTCTATTTGTTTAATTGTCATCATTCATTACTTATATCTTTATTTTGAAGCAACATTGACATCTCCGAAAGTGAAAGATCTTATTCATTGCCCAAAGCAGGAATATAAATTACTACTAGAATCAATTAATAAAAATGTAGATGGAAATATGCATATACCACAAATGACGCAACAGATTCTAGAGCCGTCGATTGTTCCTGCACAATCATCAGAGACTTTAGGAATAAATAATACGAATAATAATACCAACTACAATACCAATAGTCCAGATGATATGAAAATGGATTTGAAAGAATATATTCGCGAACTCGCACTGAAAACGAACGTTAGCAATCAAATAAGGGCATAAAAGAGTTAAAGCTATCCGTGGATTATATATATCATAATGTCACGTGTATTTCAAGGTCGCGAAAACAGAAGTGCGCATTCACAGCGTTCCGTGCACAATAATACTATACACTCTGTTCAAAAATGGTCGAATCCGGGTCATAGTTCAAACACACTCAGTTCACAAGATTCAGAATTGTTTTTGGCTTCTTTTCCAACTACACGACTTTCTTATGAAGCAGTTATTCATAAGAACGACAACCCTTCTTTTTTTACAGGTAGATATAAGTGTTTTATACTTCCGAAAGGAAAACGATGTGTTGCATGGGTTACTGAATGGAAACGTGAAAAGATCGTTGCGGTTATTGATATAACGAATAACTACCAGGGCGTCTTATCACCCGTGATTCGTAAGTTTCATCAAGAAAACGGATGGTATCCTGGCAGTATTCGCTTGTATGACGCATGTATGGATCATTCGCTGGTATATGGCACTGTGTTTTCTGGCGTGTTATTTCGATCAAATCATGGCGGTTCGGTGCAAGGAATCGATAAGACATTCTTTTCAATTCATTCGGTCTATTGGTATAAAGGAAATTCAGTTCCTCCCTTGACATTATCAGGTCATGTTCGTTTGTGTGAGCGTATATTCGATGAAGCTGGTATACGTCAAATTGCATATACAAAACAGAATAGTCTCATATTTGGTTTGCCTATGTTGTGTCACAATGACAAAGACGTTGATAGAATGATATCTGAATTGCCGTATGCAATCTTTGCAGTTCAGTATCGTTTTGATAATCATACCAAAGTATGTTTACGACACGTTCCGTTTCAATCTACCGATTCTAGTAATCCTGGTAGCATTGTAACGCAGACGATACCACGTCCAGTGGCACCGGCACCGGCACTGGCACCGGCACCGGCGCCTGCACATGCAGTCATACCAGCACAGACACTGCCAATCACATCGCGTATGCCATATGTTCAACCTCAAGACGAAATGCTTACAAATATCCAAGCGGTTTTTATGGTACGACCAAATATACAAAACGACATTTATGAATTGTTTGCGCGTTCAAGTAGTAGCCGCACAGGAGAACTTGTATTTCATAATTTCGCACACATCTCCGGATATAAAACAAGTGTTATGATGAACCGATTGTTTCGAAATATTGTAGAAAATGAACGTCTCGATGCGCAAGAAGAAAGCGAAGACGAGGCCGAGTTTGAAAATACAGAACCGGATAAATATGTTTCACTTCATAAAGAATTCTTGATGATCTGTCGATTCAATAAACGTTTTTGTCGTTGGGTTCCAGTTCAGTTTTTAGCAGGACAATCTACATCAACGTCTCAGGTAATTACCGATCAACAAGTAAAACAACACGAGATGCGTTATTTAAAATATCACCGCAAATGAGTATAAACCTATATCGTAATATATTGTAATATACCGCGATGTCCAGTTTTACTCGATCCGTATCACTCCATTCATCCTACTCTGAATATGTAGCGACAAAACTGTCGAATGTATTCAAAGAGTGGAGTAAACACTTACCTTATGTTCGCCCGTGTTATTCTGTTTCACCTACATCGACACCAGAGCTAATTTCATTACTTCGTAATCATAATATATCTATGGTTTGCCATAATCCACGTGAAGTAAAACTTGTAAATCATGCAAGACTGACGATCATGAATGAAAAACGATTCGGCCAACATGAATGTATTGTTCGAAAAATGAAAACATTGCAGCCAGCAAATACAAACGCGTATTCGTTGTCTTCTGTTCCAGTATGGGTTCATACAACAATTTCAAATGATGGAATTGACCATACAAGAAAAATGTTTGAGCATATATGGGCGAATAAATATATTCTAAACGGAATTGTATTTGATATTGCGAATTTTACACATCCAACACAGTCAATCCCGCCATCCATATACAGTTATAAGGTCGGAATGGATTACGTATTTAGAAATATAATTCATCCGTTCAAAAAGGAATACGGTATTTCCACACCGGCAATCATGATTGATGGAAGGCATCATATATCCGATATACAACATTTATTCGAACTGAATGAATATGCACTAAGTCGAAGCACGCATTTATGGGAAAAGACGAGTGTATTTTATTCTCGACCCAAACTATATTTATTGGTTGATCGCCTTTTGGATTCTTGATTCTCGAAATTATGTATTACAATGAAAATATACTATATGAGTATATATATACAATGTCCGAGCCTCAGGAAAATTCTAACGAACAGAACCAGATGTCCGGTGGCGCCAAGCGCAAGATTCGTCTTGGGAACGAGCACATGAACCTCCAGCCTTCCGCGCCGATTAGTGGCCAGAAGGTGCGAAAGGTTAAGCCTTTTGTTTTTAAAAACCAAAAGAAGTATTTAGCGCGTTTACATTCGTCTCCGTGCCGTTCAAAAACCCAGAAGAAATGCAACAGCCGTAAATTGAGACAAAGCTGCAAGTATGCTCGTGGCACGAAACGTTCATTCTGCCGCAGGCGAACCAATAAGAACTACCGTTCGTAAATCGGTTTACATTTTATTATGAGTATTGTTATTCAAATACTAATAATATCACCGTATATCATAGGATACAATGTCGCAATACATGAATTCAAACCCGTTGAATCAACACAACGCTCCTCTTGCAGTTTCGAGTAAAGATATACAAGGTCAAAATACCGGAACTGGTAATATGTATCAAGGACAAGGTGGTCGTGCGTTTGTGCAAGGAGGCGGCGGTGCGAGTCAGTTTTATTCCGCTGATATTGCTGGTCCTCAAAATGCATACGCGCGTGGATCGTATCATCCGGTATCAATTGGATCTAACGCAGTGGTCACTCGCGGTGGTCGTCGCCGTCGTAGCACTGGCAGTAAGCGAAAGCATCGTCGCAGCAGTAAAAAATGCAAATGTGACATTATTACCGGAGTTGGTGGTCGTCGTAGAAATCATAGCAAAAAGTGCAAGTGTCGCTCACGATCTCGTTCGCGCTCTCGTAGAGTGAAACAACACGGCGGAAATGCCGCGTATTCTATTGCCGGTCCAGATACGGGAATTGATAAGTATTCATCTGCGTTAGCAAACCCGGCGCCTCACTCTGCATACAATAGCTGCCATCCAGTCGCTTAATCATGATCATTCGTCTAGTCGAATCAAGCATTTCCCATTCGTTTTGGGAATGGTTGATTTCATTTTGTTTTTAGCGCTTACCTCTGTCGTTACCGAGAGATTTCCGGTTTCTTCGTCGATTTCGATAATATCCGCATCGGCCAATTCAGCTTCTCGAGCAGACGCCTTGTTAGGTGGAGTGTATTTTACGGTCCATTTGTTTTGATAATACCCTTCTGTATCCGTCATAATAATACGGTATCTCTGTTTGATATAATAGGTTTGCCGCTTCAGCCACTGACTGCGAAATACATCCTGTGGATCAATAATATCGATCACGAGTGGGGCGGCATGTTTTACACGCAAGATACGGCCCACTGACTGACAGACATCCGTTTTAGGCGACGCCATGATGAGCGTTGTCAGCGTTTTAATGTCCAAACCTTCGGACGCCATCGCATACGTTGCAATAATGACTTTCTTGCTCTCGCTTAGTTTTAGCGCGGCTTCTTTCATTCCACCGACATAATACCCCACTGTGGCAATTTTACGGTGTTCAATCGCGTCGTGGAAGTATTCAAGTAGCGACCGATTATGCGCAAGTATCATCACTTGTTGATCCGGATTTGTTGCGAGTTCATTCTGGAGAACGTCCAATATGAATTCACTTCGCCGGTTATAATTACACACTTTAGATATCATCGTACTAAATTTGGGGTTACCGCGGTAGTCATACTCCGTTTCGTTGAATTCCGCGTCATCTACTTTATACTGGATTCCTTTTACAATGACAGCATGACTCGTTGTATCGTTCTTCTCTTTATGCACAACATCTCCCAAGAAATGCTTGAATACCTTCGTCAATCCATCTTTGCGCACCATGGTTCCTGAGAGACCGAGTGTATATTTGGTAACAACTTTCATCATACATCGACAGAATACTTCAGCGGACATATGATGGCATTCGTCATATACCGAGAGACCGAATGAATCAAATAAATCTCTCGGATACTCCTTCATGGAAAGTGATTGGAGCATTCCGATCACAATATCTTTATCATCGATGTCCAGGATTTGTCCTTGAATCATTCCAACACGCGCAGCGGGCAGAAACTGTTGTATTCTCTCGATCCACTGATTCAAAAGGAAACTTTTATGAACAATCACGAGAGTTTTCATTCGAAGCCTGGATATAATATTAAGCGCCATGACAGTTTTTCCCTTCCCGGGATCGACATCAAGAAGCCCGCCTCCACCCATACCAGCATTTTCCGGTTTTGTTACTTGCTGTATATATTTCTCAACGATCACATTCTGATATTCACGCATTTCACCGGCGAACACGAGAGAATCGGAAACAGGAACACCTGGCGGAATTCGCGATTCTTCTGGAATGCCGTAGATTTTGGTTCCATAAAACCTTGGAATGAATATTTTTGTAGGACTTTCGCGGTAAATCGGGAATTTAGGGGGTTGAACTGGAGCTTTAGGGACATAGGCTCCAACCGTCAGTTCATCTCTCAGTATCTTTAGATCCTCGGCGTCCATACACTCTTTGAGAAGAGTATATCCACGTGGTCCATAATAGGAAGATGCTGCATCAGAAGCGGTGATTTGTGCTGACATTGTATAGATTAAAAATAAACACTCCGAGAGATTTCAATTCTACTGGAGGTTAGTTTTAGAATAATATATAATATAATAATAATAACATTCTATTTGATTATATATAGGCTATATTCATTCAATGGATACATTCAATACATTAATGCGTCAAGAAAAACAACATGAAATGGTTATTTTTGTGCTTTTGATATTATATATTGTGTTTACACCTGACGTTCCTCATGCGTTAGCTGCGTATGCCGAAAGCACAATTGGTCAGTTAGTTATTGTTATCCTCGCAATTACTCTTTTCT
>JACCEC011318454.1_pt1 | contig 28792 bp, 26 predicted proteins | sample 7450121 | NCBI WGS metagenome assembly JACCEC01 (sample SAMN15323455, study PRJNA562643) | freshwater metagenome | isolation source: river surface water | place: USA:Blue River Watershed | collected 2017-08-18 | reverse complement strand
GTCGATCCGAGGCTTGATTTGCTCCTCCCAATGATCGGCCGATGTCAGTCCAACTTGAGCCAAATGCGCCAAATGGGGGTCCCAATGGGACAAATCAGGCGCTGCAGTTTCAGGCTCCACGGAGGTTTCAGCCGGCTGGTCGGAACGGACGCCCTCTGCACCTGGCATGAACCTGGTCAGGCTGGGGTCGACCAATGCGTCTGTTGTGGCTGGATTCAAAGTGGGGTCTTGCAAGTCGTGGCTTTGTACCGCCATCAAGCTGGCGGGATCGGTGCGACCGTAGCTGCTGGCCGGCTCCAAGTGGGGGGCGCTCAAATGCGATGGCTTGTCTTCGTGGTGCGACTCAGGCGTGTCGCTCGCCTTTTCATTCAAGGGTTCCACGGGGTCGGCAGCAGGCAAAGGTTCATCAGAAATTTGTGTGGGTTGGCTCATGGCATCTCTCCAGCTTTTGGAATCGACCCGTTGATGGACATCTTGATCAAAGTGGCCAAGCCTACTCCTGAAACTGAGCTTTTAGAGACTTTGCCGATCTGAGCCAGGCTTTGGCCAACGGCGGGTTTTGGCGCATCAAAGCCTCGGCTTTGGCTTTTTCCGCATAAGGACCGGTGATCAGGATGTAGTAGGGCTTGCTGCCTTTGCGCTGGGTGTAGAGCACTTGGCCCGACTTGTAGCCCAGTGAACTGGACTGGAAAGTGCGCGCCTCGGTCAGACTGTCAAATGCACCATGCTGCATCACCCATTCGTCATCTTTGAGCTTGCCTACCCAGGCGGCGTCATCTGCTTTGGGGTCCGAAAGCGGGGTTTTGTCAGCCGCTTTGGGGGGCTTGGCAGGCTCTGGCTTTTTGACGGGCTCGGTTGGCTTGACGGGTTCCGGTTCCTTGACGGGTTCGGTTGGCTTGGCGGGCTCGGTTGGCTTGACAGGTTCCGCCGCCTTGACGGGTTCGGGCGGTGTCACCACGGTTTCGCCCTTTTCGGTGCTGATCGCATCAGCCGGTTTGAGGGGCGTGGGGGTGTTGCTCGACGACATGCCCACGGTGGGTGCGGCTGGGGCCGCTGGCACGGGTGTGGTGCTGGTGGCTGCTGGTTTTGCAGGTCCTGACAAGTAAGCTTGCAGGGATTCCCACTCTTGCATCAACAGCGATTGGTTCAGCGCCGCAAAAGTGCCCAAGCTCACCAACAAAGTGACCAGCAAAATGCCGGCGATCTTGCCGCCGCGTCCGGCTGGTTTGCTGGGCTCCCATGATTTGGCGAGTTCTTCACCCGTGGGCATGGGCGTGAACGGCACTTCGTCGCCCATCACTGGGTCGTTGGGCACATCAAAGCCCGGCTTGTCGTCGATCAACTCCAATGGCGGGGGGGGCGCGGCAGGCAGTTCAATGGGTTTGGTGGGCGGCGCGGCTGTTTTGGGCGCAAGCGGTGAACTGGGTACTTGTTTGGCACCAGGCCATTCATCCAGTGTTTCGATGCGCTGGAGTTTGTTCGGTGTGGGGTCTTCGGACTCCAACACCCACTGCAACAGGTTTTTACCGAAAGCCGAGAGTTTTTTCTCGTAGCTGCTCTGCTGGTTGATCAACAAAATCAGGTTGATGTTGCTGGCCGGGAAACCATTGACCAAACGCGCCAGCAATTGCAGCTCAAAGTCTTGTATGCCTTGCGTGTCTGGAAAAATCATGTAGCGCTTGGGGATCGTCTTGTTCGATTTGTCCAGCGCTTGGTCCACGGTCAGTTCAGACAAAATTTCGTTGAAACGTTCCACCAAACGGTCGGAGTCTGCCGAGGTCCACAACTCCACATGCGCCTCGCCCTGCTCGCGCAGATGCTGAAAGATGCGCCGACCATAGTGCGCCAAGGCCACTTCGTCATCGCCCAAGATGGCCAGATTCAATCGGCCTTCGCGCAAGGACTTGAGCAGTATTTCAAAGCGCAATTTGTCGGCAGGGCTTTGGTAAAAATCACTCATGGCTTCCCCATCAAGGCGTCATCACTGAAAAAGAAAACCGTTTTCGTCATAGCGCATATTGTCAGGGATGCGCAACGTGGGTTTGACAATGCCTTCAGCACCTGCATAGGTCTGGTTCAAGCTGAAAACATAGGCGATGACCTGGGCCACCACATGGTAGAGACCCTCGTGAATCGGATGGTCCAGTTTGGTGGTGAAGTACAAGGCACGGGCCAATTCGGGCGCTTCAAAAATATAAACACCCTCGTCCTTGGCGCGCTCGCGTATGCGTTGTGCCAGTTCATCAGTGCCTTTGGCAATCAGCGTGGGGGCGCCGTCCGAATTGGGGTCGTAACTCAAGGCCACTGCGAAGTGCTGCGGGTTGGTGATGACCACGTCCGCGTCTTTCACGTTCTCCATCATGCGGTTGTTGGCCATCTCACGTTGACGTCGACGGATCGTGGCTTTCACCTCGGGGCGACCCTCGGCGTTTTTCATCTCGTCCTTGATCTCTTGCCGGGTCATCTTGAGTTTTTTGTTCACCTGGTAGTGCTGCAATGGCACATCGGCGATGGCGATCACCACCAAACCCATGCTCATCCAAAAACATGCATCCAAAATCATGGTGCCGGCATGGTTGACGGCGGTGGCCAGGTCCAAGCGGTTGATCGTCACCAAGTCTTCGATGTTGTTGGTGATCGACATCCACAAAATGATGCTGATCACCATGAACTTGGCGATGGTTTTCACCAGGTCAATCAGGGCCTTCATGCCAAACATGCGCGACAAGCCGGCCAAGGGGTCGAGTTTGCTGAATTTGGGCAAGATCATTTTGGGAGAAAAAATCAATCCCCCACTCAACACCGTGGACAACACCGCCACCACGCCCAACAAAATCATGATGGGCAACACGAGCAAATACCCGTCCAAGATGGATTGAAAAAAGATGGCCGGCAGCAACTCAGGCTTGTCCATCACCTGGCGGTCAAACTGCAACTGGCCTGTGAACAAGGCGCCCAACTTGTGGAACAAATAGCTGCCTGACAGACTGAAAAACAAAGTGGCTGCCACCAAAATCGCGGCCGTTGACAACTCGACAGAGCGCGCGACCTGCCCTTCCTCTCGCGCTTTGCTCAGTCGTTGCGCGGTCGGTTCTTCGGTCCGTTCAGAGGAGTCGTCCGCCATCTTGCTAGCCTCCTGTCAACATGCCGCGCATTTGGGTGAAGGTTTGCACCCACAACCAATTGATGCGATGGATGATGCTGGGCACCGCCATCCACAACACAAGGAAGCCCGACAACAAAATGGCAGGCAACCCCACCGAAAACAACTGCAAACTGGGCGCAGCACGCGTGACAAAACCCACCCCGATGTTGACGAACAGCAAAGTGATGACCACGGGCAATGAAATGAGCAAGGCCGATACAAACATCATGGCGCCCCAAGCGGTCATCTTGCCCAACACATCTTGTGTCATCAGGCTTTTGCCAATCGGAAACAAATGGAATGACTCGAGCAAGATGCCAAACACGATCAGGTGCCCGCCTATCGACAAAAACACCAAGGTGCCCAAGATGGTGAAGAACTGGGACACCACAGGCACATTGCCCAAACTCGGGTCGATCATGTTGGCCATGGACAAGCCCATGGAACCTGAGACCGCTTGACCCGCGAGCACAATGCCCGCCGTGGCCAACTGCATCAGCATGGCCATGGCAAATCCAATGAACAGTTGGTTGAATATTTCTTTCAGTCCGTCGGCGGTGACGGGGTCGATCTTGGGGATGTCCAAATGCATGGCCAAGAAAACCGTCAACACCAAGCCGATCGAAATGCGAATGCGCAGACTGACCGCTCGGATGGAAAAAATGGACGAGAACGCGAGAAACGCTGAGATGCGCAGCATGGGCCAGATCAGGGCATAAAACCTGTCCAGCAAATTCAACATCTCAATGTTCATGTTTCAACCAAAAAGACCGGGGATACGGCCATACAGCACCCTGGTGTAGTCCACCAAGGTGTTGATCATCCAACCGCCAAAGACAGCAGCCGTCAAACCGATGGCCAGGAGCTTGGGGATGAAACTCAAAGTCTGTTCGTTGATCGAGGTGGCGGCTTGAAAAATACCCACGATCAAACCCACGACCAATCCCACGAGCAACATGGGTGCAGAAATCAGCATCGTCATCCACAGCGCTTGGCGCGCCAAATCAACCACGGTGGAGGTGTCCATCTTGGCTCCTTATTTGAAGATGAAGCTCGAGGCCAGCGAGCCCATGAGCAAGGTCCAACCATCGACCAAGACAAACAGCATGAGTTTGAAGGGCATGGAAATGATCATGGGCGACAACATCATCATGCCCATGGACATCAGCACACTGGCCACAATCAGGTCGATCACCACGAAGGGGATGTAGACCATGAAGCCAATCATGAAAGCACTCTTCAGTTCTGAAGTGAGAAAAGCAGGCACCAGTGTGAAGAAAGGCACTTCAGCCGCGCTGGCCACTTCCTTGCGTTGCGCGATTTGCATGAACATGGCGATGTCGTCTTCACGGGTTTGCAGCATCATGAAATCACGCACCGGCACCTCGGCCTTGGCCAAGGCTTGCTCAAAGGGCAAAGTGCCATTCATGTAGGGCGCGATGGCGTTGGCGTACACATCGTCAAACACCGGGGTCATGATGAACAAGGTGAGGAACAAAGCCAAACCCACCAACACGGTGTTGGGTGGCGTCTGACCCGTGCCCAAGGCTTGTCGAAGGATCGACAACACGATGATGATGCGCACAAACGACGTCATCATCAAGAGCAAGGACGGCAGCAAGGTGAGCACCGTCATCAAACCCAGCAATTGCAAGGTCAGGCTGTATTGCTGTCCGCCTTTGCCACTGTTGACGGTCACCATGGGCAAGCCCTGGGCCAACACAAAGTCTGGCAAGCACCAGGCCATCAACAACACAATAGGAAGCCAAAAGTATTTATTGCGCATGTTCAGCACCTGGCGATGGAGGAGAGGGGGTGCCTGCAGGCCAGGCATGCAGGGTTTGAATGTCGTTGGAACTGACTGACAGCAAGAGCCGCTGAGTGTCCACTTCAACCAATAACAGCTTGTGGCGCAAACCCATTGGATGCACCTCTAAAATTTGGATGCGACGCTGGGTGGCGGGGAGGAGAAAGCCCTTGTTGCGACGCGACAGCCACCACAGGACTGCCGCCAACAGCAACAAGACGAATGTCATACTGAGAGAGTACTGAGCCCAGTCTTGGTTTGGCATGAAACGCATTATCTACCGCGCGAGAGTGAAAAATGAAGAATTTCAAGAAAACAATCAAATGGCTGCTGTGCGGGGTGTGCTTGGCCTGTTCGAGTCCCCTCTTTGCGGCCCAATGGGTGGTCACTGGCATGTCAGACACTGCGGAATACGGCATTGACAAAAGCTCGGTGGAGCAACAAGGTGACCTGCGCAAAGTCTGGGTCATGCTGGACTACCGCAAGGCGCAGCAGACCAGCCTGGGCAAAACTTTTTGGTCCAGCCGTGCCCTGATGGAAATGAGATGCGCCAGCAAAGAAGTGCGCACCAGGTCCTTGGCTTTGTACAGCGGCCCCAAGCTCAGTGGCGACATGCTGACGAGCGAAGGTGTGTTCAACCAATGGCAAGTGGCGCCACCGAATTCCCCCGTTTCAAACATCATGCGTTCGCTCTGTGAAAACCATTGACCTGCCCTACCGAACAGGCTGGGTCGGCTGGCTGCGGGACCTGGCCAATGCGGGCGGCACCGGCGGACTGAATTGGCATGTGCATGCAGCCCAGTCATTGAACCGCTGGTTGCCCACGCGCGAATTGATCGCGCAATTTTTAGCGCAAGTCCAGCCCACGCAAACCCATTTGGTCTTGATCGGTTGCAGCGCTGGTTGGATGTTGCCCACACCCTGGTTGGCCCGCTTCCAAACCATTGATGTGTATGACATCGACCCCTTGGTGCCTTTTTTGTTTGGCCTGCGCCATGGCAACCGATTGAAGGCCCAGGGTGTGAAGTTGCGCTTTCACCGCTGCGACGCGATTGCAGGCTTGCCCAGTTTGTTGAAACAGCACCCCGACGCCTGCTGGTGGTTTGACAATGTGTTGGGGCAACTGGGTTTTCGATTGGGTGACGAGGACATGGCCGAGCGCCAATTGCGACAACTCAAGTCCATGCTGCACGGTCGTGCCTGGGGCAGTTTGCACGATGTGTATTCGGGACCGATAGACCCTCAACTCCCCTTGCCTGCTTGTGAGGCGGTTCAATGGACCCGCTTGGATGATCACCCGGAGGCACAAGCGCAAGTGAAGATGCACCAACAAACCCTGTCGCACGCCGATGCGGCACAAGCTTTGTTGGGTCGACTGAACGCCACCGGTGTTTGGCACGACCACGCCACGCAAGAAGTGTTTGAAAAAGGGACGCTGACCACCATGCTGCCCTGGGCTTTCAAACCACGTTATTGGCACTGGCTGCAAGCCGCTTGGGTCAAGTCTTGAGGTTGTAGAGCGTCAAGCCCAGGCTGTCCATTTCTTTTTGGTCTTGTTTGCGCTGCCAAGCTTGCACCGCTTCCAAATCCTTGGTCTGCACGGTTTCCATCTTCATGCGCTGCTGCGTGGCTTGCATCAAGGCCACCTTGGCGCGGTCCAACTCGGCCAATGCCACTCGCAAGTCTTTGTCCACACGGTTGACCAGTTCTTGCAGGTTCAACATGAACTGTCGGTTGTTGGTGGCGTCCGCCATGCTGTGCACCTTGGCTTGGTTTTCAATGGCACGTTGTTTGTAGTCGTTGAGCAGATCATCCATGCGCTGACGACTGGCCCGCAAATGCTCCACCTTCTTGCGCACTTGGGTCAGCGCATCTTGCGCCGTCTCTTCATCGTCTTTGGCTTTTTTGGCCAATATGGCCCAGCAACTGCGCGGTTTCATGGTTCACGGTCTCGTATCAAAGGCTCAGCAATTCACGCAGCTGTTGTCGCGTGGTGTCGTAGTCTTGGCTGATGTGCATGTCTTGCCGGAGAAAACTGACAATGCGCTCATTCAAACGAATCGCTTCGTCCAACTCGGGGTTGGAGCCACTTTCATAAGCCCCAACCTGGATCAAATCGACGTTTTGCTGGTAAAGCGACCAGAGGCGTCTGAGTTTGTTGGCAGACTTCAAATCGTCGTTGCTCAGCAAGGCCTGCATCAATCGGGAAATAGAGCCCGTGAGGTCGATGGCGGGATAGTGGGCCGAGTCGGCCAACTTGCGTGACAACATGACTTGCCCATCCAAAGAAGCGCGCGCAATGTCCACGATCGGGTCTGATGCGTCGTCACCCTCGGCCAACACGGTGTAGATGGCCGTGATCGAACCGTGTCCATGCCGACCCACACCGCCACGCTCAATCAAATTGGGCAACAAGGCGAATACAGAGGGTGGATAACCTTTGGCCGTGGGTGGCTCACCAATCGCCAAACCAATTTCACGTTGGGCATGGGCCACGCGGGTCAAGCTGTCGCACAGCATGAGCACGTCTTTGCCTTGGTCTCGAAAATATTCGGCAATCACATGGGTCAGATGGGTGGCTTTGAGTCGCAACACAGGCGACACATTGGCAGGGGCAGCCACCACCACCGATTTGGCCAAACCTTCTTCACCCAAAGACTCTTGAATGAAGGCTTGCACCTCACGACCGCGCTCGCCTATCAGGCCAATCACCACCACATCGGCTTTGGTGAATCGCGTGAGCATGCCCAACAGCACACTCTTGCCCACGCCAGAACCAGCCACCAAACCCAAACGTTGACCACGACCGAGCGTCAGCACGCCATTGATGGCCTTGACCCCCACATCCAAAATTTTGTTGATCGGGCCACGCTCCATCGGATTGATGGGACGGCCCAACAAACTGAGCAGTTCTTTGCAACCAGGATCGGGCTTGCCATCCAAAGGTTGGCAGCGTCCGTCGATGACACGACCCAGCAATTCAGGCCCCAGGTTGACCAGAGATGAATTGCTGATGACACGCACCATGTCGCCAGGGCCCACGCCTGTGGGTTCTGTGAAAGGCATCAGAAACAACACCTTGTCATTGAAACCCACGACCTCGGCTTCGACCGAATGGCCATGCTTGCCCACCACTTCACAGCACGCACCCAAAGGCGCCATGACCCCCCGGGCTTCCAAGGTCATGCCGACCAAGCGAACCAAGGTGCCGCTACGCTGCGGCTGCGGTGTGCGCAACTGGGGCAACGTGGCTTCGATGTCGGCGGCGAAATCCATCATGGTTGAATTTGAATCATGGAACGAATGGCGTTGGCCACGCGGTTTTGTTCTTGCTCTGTGACCAAGCGAACGATCATGAGCTTGTCTTCATAGCTGTTGCCCGCGAGCAATTCAGCTGGAATGGTCGGTTTCTTCTTCTCTTTTTTCATGCTCTCGCGCATTTTGGTCAACGAGTCGTCGGTGTCATCACCTTCATCGTCCGCTTCACCCGCAGCTGCGCGCTCGGCTTCCAATTGCGCCAATCGCTCGGCTTCTTCGGCGGCAAAAGCTGCTCGTCGAGCCAATTCTTCCTCGTGTCCGCGAACGCGCTCTTCTTCTTCGGCTTTGAACTGCGCGAGTGCAGCCAACTCTTCTTCACTCAGTTGAACAGGCTCAGGGGCCAATTCACCCAATTGGTGTTCCACCACCTCCACGGTTTCCACATCGATCACGGTTGGAGCTTCCAACTTGGGTGTGGGGCGTGGCGTGTAAAAAGTCGAAAACTGTTCTTTGAAAGCAGAATCAATGGCCAGTTGGGCCATCTCTTCCAATTCCAAGGTGTTGGGTTCACGCCTGACCATGGACATCAACATGGGACGTACCACAAAGGCCAAAAAGGCCAAGCACATCAGGGTTCGCAAAGCAATATTGGCAAAGTCAATCATGTGCACTCTCTTCGGGCGGTTCATCAAACGCCACACGCTGTGGAACGTCTTCCACCTGGCCATCACGCTGCGCCAAGGGTTGACTGAAAAAGGCGGATTTCTCACGCCAAAGCTCGGGTTGACCCAGCAACCGGTTGGCCATGGCTTGCAATCGGTGTTCAATCAAGTCTTCAATTTGGGTGTCGTCAACCAGCAAACGCACACTGCCGGGGTGCAAAGTGGCCACAGATTGCAACTGAATGTGGTTCAACACATCGGTGCCAATGTCTTGCAAACGCGCTTTGTCTTGTGGGTGCAGTTCCACCACGATTTGCGGCGCGCCATGGCTGTCCAACTCGTCCAAGCAACGCTGGACCAAGCGCTCAATCGCTTGACCCGACAAATTGAGTTCTGCCAGCACCAGTTGCTCACTGATGTGCACAGCCAAGCGCTTGAGGGGTTCAAACAAGGCGTCCGGTTTGTCACTGAGGCTTTGCAATTTGTCGCTCAAGTTTTTCAGCAAATCGAGTTGCTCTTGCATGCTTTGCTGCAATTGGGCTTTTTCAGTTTCCAGCACAGCCTGCATCTCGGTTTGGGCTGTCGTCGTGGCTTGTTCGATGGCTTGTGCTTGACCAGCGGTCAAACCCTGGGCATGGCCTTCGTTAAATCCTTGTACGCGACCTTGTTCCATGCCACTGGCCTGACCCTGTGTGAAAGCCTCCTCGCGTGCGGCAGCCAACGCAGCCGAGTCCAACTCAGGGGCTGCATCTTCATCAAAAGGCAACGCTGAAAAAGTGTCACTGTCTTCAGGAGACCAAAAACAATCTGGACCTTTCAACCGTGACGGGTCGGCAAATTCAGGCAAGGGCAAGGGCTCTCTGGCGGACTCAGTGGATGCTTGTGCCGCATCAGGGACTGACAAATCGGCGTCATCCAGCACCTTGGCTTCTAGTTGGCTTTGCTCTTGCGAGCTCACCGTGATTTGTTGGACCTTGCCAAAAGTTTCCAACACGAAGCCCTCGGCATCGTCAAACACCTTGGCGTTTTCTGGCGTGGCCAGTTGGCGAAACAAGACCTTGGCGTAATCCATTTTGGGCACGGTGTCCCAATCGAACTCGCCAAAGGCAGGAACAGGTCGTGATGACGAATTGAGCCAGGTGTCGTCCAGCCAATGGCGGGGCGCGGTGGGCTTGGGGTCCAGGTTAAACAAAGTCTGCTCCGCCCAAGATCAATTCACCGGTGTCGGACAACTTGCGCGCCAAACGCATGATTTTCTTTTGCGCATCTTCCACATCGGCCACGCGCACCGGTCCACGGGCATCCATGTCGTCTTTGAACATGCCACGCGCACGCTCGGACATGTTGTCCAAGAAACGGGCCAGCACTTCTTCGGGGGCACCTTTGAGTGCCACCATGAGTTGATCGGGTTCCACATTGCGCATGAGCACCTGGATACCCTTGTTGTCCACGGTGACCAGGTTGTCGAAGGTGAACATCTGATCTTGAATTTTCAGCATCAACTCGACATCCAACTCTTCCAAACCATCCATGACCGAACGTTCCAAATCTGTTTTGGTTTTGTTCATGATGGCGGCAGCGGCCTTGATGCCACCGAAACTGGAGGACTTGGAGGATGAACTCTTGGCAAATTGCTGCTTCATGATTTGCTCCAGCTCGGCCATGGCAGACGGCTGCACCGTGTCCATGGCGGCCACACGTTGAATCGCTTCGGGGCGCACATCGGGCGGTAAATACACCAACACATCAGCGGCGACACTGGTGTCCAAGATGGACAAAATAATGGCGATCACCTGTGGATGCTCGGTACGGATCATCTCGGCAATGGAACGGGGGTCCATCCAGCTGAGAATGTCCAAGCCCTTGGTGCCTTGTCCCGGCATGATGCGGTTGAGCACCGAGTTGGCTTTGTCCTCGCCCAATGCCAAACGCATGACGCGGTCCACATAATCAGAACCACCCAGGCCCACGCTGTTTTGTTTTTTCAGCATGTCGACGAACTGGTCGAGCACCACATTGACAGCCCCCTGTGACAGCGTCGAGGCTTGCACCATGGCAGCACCCAAGGCTTGAACTTCTTTGGGGCTCAGGTACTTCACAATTTCCGCGGCTTGTTCCTCACCGAGCAAGAGCATCAACACCGCAGCGCGCTGGGTCGAGGTCATCGCGTCCATTTCGGCACGCAGCTCGGGGGTCCATTGGATCGTATCGTTATCAGCCATTTGTATTCCTTGGTCGCTTCGTCGTCATCAAGATTCAATCATGCCGCGCATCACGCCAGCCACTCGGCCAGAGTTGTCAGACACGATCATGCGAATCAGGGCGACTTTGTCATCGTAAGAGTTGGCATTGTTGAGCAGGTCTGAAGGAATGGTTTGTTTCTTCGGCTTGAGTTTGCCCATGCGTGCTTTCAAATCATCCAGCGATTCGCCCTCTTCCAATTCCACTTCTTCGCCACCGCCCTCGGCTTGCAATTCCAGCGCGGCCAGACGTTCTGCTTCGCGGGCCGCTTCTTCTTCGGCCATTTTGGTGGATTCGGCCGCAGCGGCTTCTTCTGCCAATTGCGCTTCCTTGGCAATCGCTTCGGCGGCCAGGCGTTGTTCTTCGGCATAAGCCTCGGCGGCTTTGCGGATTTTCTCTTCGGCTTCTTCACGAGCGGCACGCTCGGCCACCACCTTGGCAGCCGCATCGGCTTCGGCCGCAGCGATGCGCTCGGTGCGAATCTTCTCGGCAGTTGCTGCCTCTGCGGTGGCTGCAGCCAGGGCCGCAGCAGCGATGGCAGCAGGGTCCACCTCGGGCTTCATCATTTTCTTGATCATGGGTCGAACCACAAACATGACGAACAACAAGAACAACAAGGCAATCACACCGCTGTTGACCAATGAGGCCAGCGCTTCGTCTTTGTACCAAGGCACGGCATCGGGGTCCACGGGTGGCTCAAAGCGTGTGGCAACCACGGTCACGATGTCCCCACGTTGATCATTGAAACCCACGGCGCCACGCACCAATTGGTTCAAACGATCCAACTCTTCTTGGGTATAGGGGATGGTGGTTGGTGCGGGCGAGCCGTCGGCTGGTTTCTCAACCTTGGTGCCAGGGGGAATCGGACGCTCGTTGATCAGCACACCCACGCCCAGTTTTTGAATATTGCCCATGGCGCTCTTGGTGTGGCGAACCGCACGGTCGAGTTCATAGTTTTTGGTGCTGCGCGCCACGACTTGCACGCCTTTTTCACTCACGCCTTTGTTGGGGTCGGCAGGTGTGGCGTCGGTGGCCGCGGGGTTTTGTGGCGGGTTGGGTGGCGTGTTGGACAAAGAGCCAGGAATGCCCACCGCGTCTTTGAAGGTGTTGCGGTCTTCCACATACAACTCGGAACGGGTCTTGGGACCTTTTTCGCGCTGGTCATAATCTTCGGTGGTGATTTCTTCTTGGGTGAAATCGAGTTGCAAACTCACTTGGGCACTGACGTTGGTTTCACCGACGATGGGTGCGAGCAACTGCACCAAGCGGGTGCGGTACAAATCTTCCATTTGCTGTTTTTGCTGCAACTGTGCGCCAGTCAAGCCCAAGGGGGCTTCACCCAGCATGTCATTCATCAAGGTGCCAAAGTTGTCGACCACGGACACGTTTTCGGGTGCGAGGTAAGGCACGCTGGAAGCCACCAATGAAATGATGGCCTGCACATTGGCGGAAGACACTTGCTTGCCAGGGGCACGCGTGATGATCACCGAGGCCTTGGTGGGCACGCGGTCGCGCACAAACACGCTTTGCTTGGGTGAGGCCAAATGCACACGGGCGCTGCGAATGCCTGCAATTTGGGAGATGGTTTTGGCCAGCTCTTGTTCCATGGCGTTGTTGTAACGAACCTGCTCCATGAATTGACTGGTGGTCATGGCAGGCATGTCTTTCAAGGTGTCCATGCCCTGCACTTCGGTGCGTGGCAAGCCTTTAGAGGCCAACAACATGCGGGCCTCTTGGTATTTGTCGGCAGGCACCATGATTTGGCCGGTGTTGTTGTCGATCTCGGGATTGAAATTGCCTGTCTTCAAGGTTTCAATGGCCAATTGCTTGTCTGCCTCAGGCAACATCATGGTCAGCGCGCGCATGGGTGGCGACTTCATGGACATGGAAGCCACACCAAAAGCGACCACCACCATCATGATGACGATCAGGGGCAGCAATTTGCGCACCGAAGGCTGACGCACCATGTCACGGATCATGCCCATGGGGTCGGTCAATGCAGAGTTGCCCACGGGTCGGGCCATCATGGCGGTGCTGCCTGATCGACCGGTGTTGTCCATGTCTGTGGTGGTCATGGCGGTGGTGCCAAGACTTGCTGGTGTATTGAGAGTTGCGCTTGCGGTGGCCATGGTGTTCTCTTAAGGTTAAACCGGCATGTTCATGATTTCTTCATACGCCCGCAGCACTTTGTTGCGCACCTGGAGGGTCGCTTCAAAGGCCAGGGAGGATTTCTGCATGCCCAAGACCACATCGGTCAGGGGCACGTCTTCGCCTCGTTGATAGGCTTCTTGCAAATTGCTGGACTTGACTTGTGTTTCATTGACCTTGTCGAGCAGGTTTTTCACCGATTCGGTGAAGTTGGGCAGCTCGACCTTGGGCGCTTGAATGTCTTGAACTTGGGGCGCTTGAATCTTGACTTGATCCAAACCACCCGCCGCCTTTTGTTGATAGGCGCGGATCGTCTCCATCATCGAATTGACGCTGTTGCCAGAAATGCTGTCGATCATGGTGTGGGCTCCTCAATCAATCGGCAAATGCCAAGTCCATACCGCGTTCGCGCAATTGCGCCAATTTGTAACGCAGGGTACGGGGGCTGATGCCTAATTTTTTGGCCGCTTCGATGCGGCTGTCACTGGCTTGAATCGCCGCCAAGATCACTTGGTGTTCGCTCGACTTCACGGCGGACAGCAAGTCGCCCACAGGCATCATGCCGTCCACATGGACAGGCACCATGAAGCTGTTGGCCGACGGTGCAGCAGGCGGCATGACGTGCATGGCTTGTGGCAAATGGGCTGGCAGCAAACTCTCCAGTGCCACAGGCGCTGGTTTGTTCTCAGGCATCGCAGCCACAGGGGTCGCCAAGGACATGTCGAAATCACTGCTTTGGCCTTCATCAAACATCAGGTGTGCGGGTGTCACGACACGACCACTGCACAGGACCACGGCGCGCTGAACCACGTTTTCGAGTTCACGCACATTGCCAGGCCAGGGATATTGCTGCAACAAAACTTGGGCTTCAGGGCTGACGCTCAGCGGCACGGCACCTTTGGCATGACGTGTCAGGGACTGCATGACCAAGGGAATGATGTCGCCAGGACGTTCGCGCAAAGGTTGGATGCGCAAGCGGAATGTGCTGATGCGGAAATACAGGTCTTCGCGGAATTCGCGCGCCTCGATGGCTTGGCGCAAATCTTTGTTGGTGGCGGCAATCACGCGCACATCCAAATCGATGGACGCTTCGCCACCCAAACGATTGAGTTTTTTCTCTTGCAAGACACGCAACAGCTTGGCTTGCAAATGAATCGGCATCTCGCCAATCTCATCCAAAAACACCGTGCCGCCATGGGCTTGCTCGAACAAGCCTTTGTGGTCTTTGTGGGCGCCGGTGAATGCACCCTTTTCATGACCAAACAACATGTCTTCAATCAAATGCTCTGGCAATGCAGCGCAGTTGAGGGCCACAAACGGGCCTTTGGCACGGGCAGAGGACTCGTGCAGCACGCGGGCCAAGACTTCCTTACCGGCGCCGGTGGGACCCACCAACAAGGCCGTGACTTCGGTTTGCGCGACACGTTGGGCCAACGCCAACAAATGTTGACTGATCGGATCGACAAACACATAACTTTTGGTTTTGGCGTCAGGGCTGTTCAGGCCATCCACCGCGATGCGCCAGCTGTCCACATGCCATTCATCGGCAGGCACCACATGCAAGGCACCCAGGCGCATGGCGTCGACAGCCACTTCCATGCGGCGACGCTCGACGCGGCACACGACTGGAACGATGCAACCCAATTGACCGATCAAGGTTTGAACTTCTTTGAGCAATTCAGCGCTGTCGCCCAAGCGGATGATCAGCACATGCGCTTGTCGCAAGGCCATGTTCAGCTCACCCAGGGTGGAGACTTGCTGCAACTGAATGTTGGCTTCCAGCAGTTTTTCTCGATCAGCATCACCCAGCGGACTGAACGGGTCCAGCCAGACAGCTTTAATCAGTTTTGCAGGAGATAAATTCACTTTGAACAACCTGAAGTCAATGGTCAAGTTGTTAAGCACATGGTGTGCCAGCTTTAATGAATGTATTTAGTAATTCACTTTATATTTGATGTGAATACTATGGTAATTGTTTTTGGTCGTTCGACGAAAAATCGACAGACCTGGCGCGTGAATAAACGTCAGGCTTCCCACACTTGGGTGGAGGACACGCGCTTGCGCTGGGGCATGGGACGGGTGTTGTCGCTCGACTTGGCCTGTTGAATCAGTGGATGACTGCTGGGTTTGCTTTGAAATCCCCTGCACTCGTTGCCATCGGCCAATCGCACCTCGATGGACGGCAGCATGCGGCTCTTGAAGCCCATCATGCGGCAAGCGTAGGGTTTGGTCGGGTCCCAACTGACTTTGAAATAAATGCACTTCCAACAATCGGGGCGCGAAGCACCGACCTCGTTGAGGATAGGAATGTTGTCAGGCATACATCAAAGCATGGTTTGGTGGTCGATCAATCCTAACGCTTATCCTTGCAACAGTTTCAACACAGATTGCTGGCTGGTATTGGCTTGTGCCAACACAGCGGTTGCAGCCTGCTGCATGATCTGGGTCTTGGCCAACTCGGTCGATGCAGAAGCATAGTCAGAGTCTTCGATCTGGCTGCGGGAAGCAGACAAGTTCATCGACACATTGGTCAAGTTGTTGATCACGTGATCCAGGCGGTTCATCACCGCACCCATGGTGGCTCGCGTCTGGTTGACCTTGTCCATGGCCACGTCCAATTTCTTCAGCACATCTTGTGCTGCAGTGCTGGAACTGATGAATGAACGCGTCAAGGGTTTGCCTTGGATATTGGGACCGCCTTGGTCCGCCGCTGGCACATCAGAGCCTGGTGGCAGTGGTTCCAAGTCCGCATCCCAAGTGATTTCACCAGTGATGGGGCCGCCTTGACCGAAGTCAGCCAAATCGATGGTGATTTTTTGACCTTCATTGGCACCCACTTGGAAAGCCAAGCGACCTGTGCGTGGTGGTGACATTTTGCTGATGGCTTCATCCACTTCACCGCCAAACGTGCCTTGTGAGAAGCCCAAGTTGGTGAAGTCGGCATCGGCGTTGAAACCGTTGTCGCCTGTTTCCACACTGATGGCTTTGGGTGATTGAAGCGCAATGCCTGCATAGGCGGTGGCGGCTGTGGTGGTCAAGACATTGCCACCAGCGACTCCGCTGACGCCAGGAGGCGCGTTGGTGACGGTGCCCAAGCCCAAACCAAAGCTGCCGGCATCAACTTTGTCGCTGTCAAACCAGATCGACACGTTTCGACCGTCAACCGCTTGCAAAGTGACACCACCGTTGCCGTTGTCAACCGCATCCACGCCGGTCAAACCTGCGTTGCGGTGAATGGCTGCGACGACAGCCGCGCGACGCTCGTCATCGGTTTGCGTGGTGGTCATCGTGACAGGAATGTTCTTGCCATTGATGTACAAAGATTGTGTGCCATCGGCTGAACTGGCCACCGTGGCTGCAGATGGACGTTCGGTGCTGGTGACATTGCCTTCCACCTTGACGGGCAGTGCAATCGCACTGACACCTGTCACGTTGGTGCTGGCATTGATGGCCGCCACCGTGGCGATGGCACTGGCCACCGCCTTGCTCGACGCTGTTTGGGTGTTCGACAAGGTGTCATCTTCAGAGCGAGCTGCGCGAATGGCAACGCCATTGATCTTCAGATCGTTCACACCCAAGAACTTCACATCGTCTGCACTGGTGGCAGCGGCGCGTGTTTTGGTGGTGACAGATGTCAATGTCTTGCTGTCGTAGTTGAATATTTCCAAACCAGCGCGATGCACATTGCCGTTCGTGGCCGATGTGATGTTGATCGGTGTTTCAACCATGCTCTCCAGGGAGAAGGTACCTGTTTGTACGCCTTGCGACAAGCCTGTGAGGCGAGAGAAGTCGGCATCAGTGCTGCCGGTGTTGAAGGCGATTTCAATGTTGCGACCATCGTCAGCCACCAAAATGATGCCCTTGCTGTCCACCAAAGAGTCGACTGCACGCACACCTGTTTGGGCAGAAATGAAGTTGATCGCATTGACCGCTGCAATCCGTGAATCGCGGGGATTGTCCAACACGGTGTTGATCATCGGGGTGGTGAAACCATTGATGTTCAATGTGCCGCGCGCTTGACCTGTCCCTGACATGGCCGCGCCAGTCATGATGGTGGGATTGACCTCGGCGTGAACACCGGTGGTCACTGTTTTTTCATTGATCGCTGCCGCTTTGGCAATGGCACTGGCAATTTGGTTGCCGGTTTGTGGCGAGGTGGTGTCGTCCAAGATGCGAGATGCACCGATGGGGATGCCGTTGATGATCACATCACTGGCGTACATCTGTTCCAAGCCTGGCATGGAACGGCTGACTTCCAAGCCCACCACGTCGCCAGCAGCGAAAGCCGCGGGTGTGGTGCCATTGGGTTGCCACTGGTTGAGCGTGACGTTGTCATTGGCCAGAATGTGAATGCCAGCGCGCTCCAAAGCCAGCTTGTTGATGGTGATGACACCACCGGAAATGGTGACCGCGTTGTTGATGTTCAGGTCCAAAATTTGACCGTCGTTCAATGTGAAGGTGGCTGTGCGCACAGCGCTGGCACCATCGGCCACCACAGCCAATGAACCTGCTTTGGCAAAGCTGCCAGAGCCGCCCAAAGTGACACCACCACCTGTGGCGCCTTGTGCGCCTGCGGGTGTGGAAACCGTGGGCAACAAGGCGGTTGCGCCACCTGCCACGGTTGTTCCGCTGGACACCGTGATGTCGGTGACGGGTGAAAAACGGGTCACGCTTTCAAAGGGCACGGTGCTGGAAGCAGAGGGGCCCGATTTGAAAGAGGTCAGTGTGCCGCTGTAGGTACCCAAAGTGCTGGCACCTGTGGTGGCACCGTCTGCCAAGTTGGCGAAAGCTGCAGCGACTTCAGCGCCGCTGTTGGCCACTGTGGCCGTGTAGGTCAGGCCTGCAACCGTGATGGTTTGACCACGGCTCATTGCTGGGAAAGTCAGCACCGAGTTTTCAGTGACACCTGCCACGGTTCCAGAAACACCTTGCACTTTGACTTGCACAGGCACGGTGGGGGCGGAACCAACCGACACATCGGTCACGTTGGTGGTGGCAGTGGTGCTGGTCACAGTGACATCGGTGCCCGAAGCAGCCGCGCTGGTGAAGCCTGTGAATGTGCCGTTGTAAGTGCCGTAATCGACACCCGCTTTGGTGGTGTCATTGGCAGCCAAGTTACCAAAGGCATAGGCCACTTCGGTTGCAGTCACGGCACGTGTGGCTGTGAACTCCAAACCGTTCAGGGTGACCGATTGACCTGTGGTCAAGGGTTGGAAGGTGACCACCGAGCTTTCGGTCACGGTGGGTGTGCCTTGCGTGATCGTGACGGTAGGTGCCAGTTGCGATGTGGTGGTGACATCAATGTCAGACACATTGGTGCTGGCGGTGGTGGTGGTGAATGTGACACTCGAGCCGGCCGCTGCAGCGGAGGTGTAGCCAGTCAACGCACCTGTGAATGTGCCGTTGGCATCGCTGGTGCCGGTGGCAGCAGCAGCCAAGCTGCCAAACGCCGTGGCGATTTGAGCCGCTGTTCTGGCGGTGTTGGCCGTGAATGTCAAACCACTGACGGTCACGCTCTCGCCGACAGCCAGGTCTTTGAAGACCACGGCGGCCGATTCGGTCACGGCGGTGGCCACACCTTGTGTGGTGACCACTGTCGGGATCACGGGCGTGGTCGTGATGACCAGGTCGTTGATATTGCTGCTGGGTGTGGCGCTGGTGAATGTCACTGCACCAGCGGTGTTTGCACCCGTTCCAAAATCTGTCAACGTGCCTGTGAAACTGCCCTTGGTGGTCTGTGCAGCAGGAATGTCGGCTGCATCGGTTTCAGCCGCCAAGTTGGCAAAGGCAGCTGCCACTTCGGTGGCGGTGTTGGTCACAGATGCGGTGTAAGTCAATCCACCCAAAGACACGGTTTGTCCGGCATTCAAGCCTTGGAAGGTCACGGTGGCGGTTTCTGTCACGCCGCCTGTGCGGATCGTGGCGGAAGTGGAGGTGGGCTTGCCAGCAGTCACTGAAATATCAGTGGTGATGGCGGGTTCAGAGGTGGTTTTGTAGACGGGTTTGATACCGACACGCTCACCAGTACTGCCGTTCAACACGGGGAATCCGTTCCACTCGGTGTTGTTGGCAATCTGAACGATTTGTTTCTTCAGTTGTTGGAATTCCAGGTCCAAGTAACTGCGTTGCTCGTTGTTGTTGGTGTCATTCGATGCTTGAATGGCCAACTCACGCATGCGTTGCAGCATGTCAGTGATCTCGTTGGTCGCGCCTTCAGCGGTTTGAATCAATGTGATGGCGTCGCCCGCATTGCGAACGGCCTGGTTCAAACTGCGAATTTGGTGTGTCATGCGCGTCGAAATCGTCATACCAGCTGCATCGTCTCTGGAGGAGTTGATGCGTTTGCCGGTCGACAATTGCTGCATAGACACTTGTTGGCTTCGCTCGGTGGCTCTCAATGCCGCTTGCGAAAACAAGGCTTTAACGTTGGTGTTGATCACTGCCATTTTGTTTCTCCTGACTTACTTCAGTCAATCTTTCAAGGTGTTGTTGCAAGTCCCGTGCCATCTTTTACAAATCAGATTTGCATGCACCTGGACGATTTTCTTTTTCAGTTAGTTGTCAATTTGTGGGTTGGGCTGCTTACTTTTGCCGCAGGGTGGCAATGAATTGCCACTGCTTGCCAAGGTTTGCCGCCTGGTGTCATCGGCTCAATGGGCCGTGGTGTCGTTGACAGCAGCGGAAGTGCTGAAGTCTTGCAAGATCAAACTTTCTGCAGTCAGTTCAATTTGATCGGGGTATTTCTTCAAACCTTCATTCACCACTTCCAGTGCACGAACAGGCTCGAGGTTGCAGCGCAATGCACGCACCAACATCACGTATGTGAAAGGTGGTGTGCTGTCGCCTTGGATGGCGCGCAGGCTTTCAATCAGTTCCACCGCCAATGACCATTCCTGACGCATCAGTGCCAACAAACCGGTGATGGCCAAAATGTCTTCGCTGTCGGGGTACAAACTCAAACCTGCATCACCCAAGGCGATGGCCAAGGCGTCTTTGCCCTCTGTGACCAAGGTTTGGATGGCTTCGCGAATTTCCGCGGGCTTGAAACGAGAAACCTCGCGGTCGCTCAACATGCGACCCACTTGGGCGTTGGTGATGATTTCCTGGGCCAATACGGTCATGTCTAACTCCTGGTGAAATGAAATTGCTTGCACATTGGCCTGGGGCCATGCAAGGTGTTAAGCAATCTCGATGCCAGCTTTTGGTTGTGTATCAAAGCCATGCAACCAGGTGGTCAACGCCTTATAAATGAATGTTAAATATCTATTTAATTCAATAAATAAATATATAAGACCTCTATCTATTCCATTGCCATCTGACCGCAACGGGCGGCATGACAGGTCTGTTGTTTTTTCAAACCTTGTCAAAACTCCGACAAACGGCTGGCCGCCGGCCAGTCATGGCGGACTTGAATGGCCGCTTTGCCTTGCAAAGCGGCAATAAATCGTTGTTTTTCAATGATTCTGATGTTGAAATGCGGCAAACATTGGCCTGAAACCATGCCAAGGCGTGAGTGCAGGGGTTGATGGAACATTAATTGCTTTGGGAACAAGTCTGAGGTGATTCGCCTCACAACCCAACACGGAGTGACCGATGTCCCTTTATCAGCATTTGATTGAACAGGCTCAAACAACAACCTTTTTCACGCAAGACATGATCAAGCGGTTTGAGCCCTTGGAAATCCGCGTCACGATCCAAGCCTTGCTGGCCGCGCCTGAACACCATGAGTTGGCCCATGCCCTGGGTGATGCAGGCATTGCCTTGTACCCAGAAGACGAAGACATGTTGACCGTGAATGGCTTTTTGGCTGTGCTGCGGCAAGATTGGGCGCAGGTGATCGAACATTTGCAGCCGCTCTTGAAAGTGCGCGCAGGCAGAACCGATGCCGCCACATTTCATGCGCTGTGCATTGCCCTGCAAAAACGCATGGACTATGAAGCCGCGTTGAACATTGCCAGCGAAGGCCTGATCCACCACCCCGAAGACAAAGGCTTGGCCCAATTCCAAGCCGTGTTGCAACACCATGTGAATTCCTTGGAACAGCAACGCCACGCGCAGTAAGACGATGAATGCGCGCATCCCCCACAAAGCCATGAAACGCCCTGCCCAAGCCCCTGCTGCCGCAGCGCTTCCATTGGACCATTGGCTCAATTATTTGAAATTGGCCGAATTGGGCATGTTGCGGCTGGACCAGTTGTTTCAAAAGTGCGAAGCATTGACTTCACAGGGCGAGACCGCCAATGCCTTGAAGCTCTATCAAGCCTATGTGGGACACCAGGCCGCCGAGCACAAGCACATGGCTTATTTCAATTTGGGCTCCTTGCAGCAGTCACAAGGCGACACAAGAGGTGCGGAGGCCAGTTACCGCGCCAGTGTCGCCATCAATCCCTCGCTGGCACAAGCCACGATCAACTTGGGTTTGTTGTTGGAGAAAACGGGCCGCAAAGCCGAGGCCTTGATCGAATGGGCCAAGATCAGTGACCCAGCCCCAGGCATGCCTGACCATGCGAAGGACATGCAAAGCATGGCCTTGAACCACATGGGCCGGGTGTTGGAAGACCACAAACAATACGATTTGGCCGAGAAAACCTTGGCCCGCAGTTTGGCGATTGACACCAAACAAACAGGCGTGCTGCAACACTGGGTGCATATTCGACAAAAGTCGTGTGCATGGCCGGTTTATATCGATCTGCCAGGCATCAGTCGCAACGAGATGTTGATGGCCACCTCCCCTTTGGCCATGTTGGCCTTGACAGACGATCCTGTGCAGCAACTGTTGACTGCACACGCGTTTGTGGGCCGCACGTATGGTTTCAAAGTAGAGTTCTTGAGCAAGGGGCGTGTGTATCAACACGACAAACTGCGCATCGGCTATGTATCGGGTGACATGTGCACCCATGCCGTCGGCTTGTTGCTGCCCGAATTGCTCGAAGGCCATGACCACAGCCAGTTTGACATCTATGGCTATGACTTCAGCCCAGAAGACGGAACTGCTGTTCGAACACGTCTCAAGGCATGTTTTGACCACCTTCGCCCCATACACGCCCTCACAGACAGGCAAGTGGCTGAACAAGTGTTGGCCGATGAAATCGATGTGCTGATCGACTTGCATGGCTTGAGTGCCGGGGCACGCCCAGGCATTTTTGCGCTCCACCCAGCCCCCAAACAAGGGACCTATTTGGGTTTCATCGGCACCACAGGCATGCCTTGGTTTGACTTTGTGGTGGCCGATAAACATGTGCTGCCTGAAGAACTCACGACCTATTTCACCGAAAAACCGCTTTACGTCGACGGCAGTTTCATTCCGCTGACTGGAGATGAAACGCCCGTGCGTGAAGCCAGTCGGGCCGAGTTCGGATTGCCACAAGACGCCTTTGTCATGGCCGCCTTTGGCAATGTTTACAAGATCACACCCGAAATGTTTGCCACCTGGATGGACATACTCAAAGAGATTCCAAAGGCAGTGCTTTGGCTGATTGACGACAACGCCACCACAACGGCCAATATAAAGGCGCATGCAGAAAAAGCAGGGGCAGATGTCGAGCGAATCTTGTTCACACCTCGTGCGTCGCACGAGGAATACCGGGTCAAACTCAAATTGGCCGATGTCTTTTTGGACACCTTTCCCTACAACTGCGGATCGACCACCAATGATGTGATCAACGCTGGCGTGCCTTTGGTGACCATGCGTGGTCGGACCATGGTGTCGAGGATGGGTGGGTCGATCTTGTCAGCGCTATCCCTGGAAGAATCAATTGCATTGAATCATGCAGATTACAAAAAAATAATCCGTCAACAACTGAATCAACAAAAACTCAAAGCCAAAGCGCAGAGCATCAACAAGATCACAAGCTCTTTGGAATCAAATGTCATTGAGTGGCTACGCACGGCACCTCAAAGGGTGTGAATGGTGAAAAACATGACAGCAACCAAGTATCAATTGCGCGTCGAAGGTTGGCTCAATATCAGCCACTCGTATGCGCTGGTCAACCAATTTCAACTGCTGGCCATGTTGAAAAACAATCTCGCCGCCGTTCAACACTGCGACATGCCATTCATCATGGCTCATTGGGGTTCTGGACAAAATTCAGCTGGATTCAATGCCAAAGACCAATCCATGATGGCTGATTTGAATCATTCTTTGCAAACCAATGGCGTCTATAGAATATTTGCGCCACTTGGACTGACAGCAGATGCCAAATTACCCACGCTGACGTTTGCAGTCACTGAATTTGGGCTGGACAATGAAAAATACCCTATGGGTTTTGCCCGGGAATATGTGGATATGGGCGGAAAAATACACACCCCCAGCCAATGGAGCAAGTATCGTTTAATGGCAAACAGCATTCCGGCTGAATTTATTCATGTCATACCGCATGCAGCTGATCCAGATTACTTTTTCAAATTGAATGCCGACGACATTGAAATCAATCGAAAGAATTTAGGGTACGAAGAATCAGACATCTTGATTTTGAATGTGGGAACGCATCACTGGAACAAAGGTTTGGATGTTCTGATCAAAGCGTTTGCGACAGCAAGACAGACCAATGGTCGACTGAAACTCGTTTTGAAGGATCAAAGGTCAACTTACTTGATGAACTCCGAGTCTTATGTTCAACAGGTATTAAAAGAAAATAATTTTGACAACGAGGATTTGTTGTCATCAATCAAGTTGATCTCAGGTCATTTGAACCTGCTTCAATTGAATAATTTGTACAACATGGCTGATGCCTATGTCACGCCCTACCGTGCCGAAGGATTCAACTTACCGGCTTTAGAGGCACAAACCTGTGGGACGCCCGTCATAGCCACGCATGGAGGCGCTACAGATGACTTTCTTCATGCGGAAGATAACCATTTGATTGATGGACAACTGATAGAAAACAGTTACTTGAAAGATCATTTGGAAATCAATGCATATATTGAACCCAACATCAATGATTTGATCGAAGTCTTGAAAAAAATAAACAGAAAAAACAAGGTTCACAAGACAAAAAATCAATATCAATGGGTTGACGCCGCCAAGGACATATTGGCTTTGCTATGACATATTCTTTGAATACTCAGTTATATATTTATTGCGATGGTGGCATCGGCAACCGATTGAATGCGCTTTTGTCTGGTTTGGCCATCGCAAAACATTGCAACTTACCCTACGTTGTCCATTGGCCACTAAACAACTGGTGTGAAGCGGGATTTCAAGACGTCTTTGACAACAAAGAAAACATCAGCACGCTTTCGCTGAAAAATTTGGCAGGGCAAATGAATGAATGCAAGATGCTTTTGCACGATGAAATGGCATCCAACACTTTGGGTGTTGAATTTTCATCAGCGTACGCTTTTGAATCATTGGATAGCTTTCATCAACAAGTGATTCAACACCCACAAGCCATTTTTTTCTATCCCGCCTTGATACCGCAATGGGTTCCCCGTAACGCCATTGCAGATGCATTGCGCTCTTTGAATTTCACCGCACAAATTCGTCATGAAGTGGTTCATTTCATCGAGCATCACCTGAAAAAACCATTTCATGGCTTGCACTTGCGGCGCACAGATTTGACCGTGGGTTTGACTGATTTGGAGGTGTTCAAGCTGGCGCAACATGCAGCAGATGAGGTTTTTTATGTCTGCTCTGATGATCCCCGTGCTGAAGCCTTGGCAAGTGCGCACACAAATGTTTTCTCAAGAGTAAAACAGCACAAAGTTGAAAAAATGGTGCAAGGCAGCGACTGGACCTCATTGCAGGCTGACGATGATGGACGTATCTACCACGGCAATATTCAACGTGGCAAAGCATCCGTCATTGAAGCAGTCATTGACATGTTGATTTTGGCCCATGGAAACATCGTGGGTTACTCAGGTTCCACATTTCAACAGATGGCACGTTTCATTGGAGCTGAATCACCATTGTTGAATTGGCCCAAACCCACGCCACTGTTGTTTCAGAGTCCAACAGAATTGAAGCGGCAAATTTCAGCCGGCGTGATCACTTCAGATGAATTGATTCAATCTTGCAATCAGATGGGGATTCATGGACAAATCGCGGACGCCATTGAACTGCTGCAATTTTCAACATCGAATTTCAAGGCGAGTGATTTAAATTCGATCCTACATACCTTGTCTATTTGTTATTTGAATCAGCAACTGCCGCAGTTGGCTCAACCACTGCTGAAAAAAATTGTGCACACCGAACCAAGCAGAACATCTTCTTGGCTTCACCTGGCCTACGCGGAACTGTTGATAGGCGATACGACATCAGCATCTGATTCCTTGGTTCAATTCAAGGCTTTGAATCAAGCTGTGAATGATTCGGATCAAGCGGTGCTGAGTTATTTGTTGACAAAACTTTCGCCCTGATATTTGAAAGAACTAACCATGCATACAATGATTGAAAATGCTTTTCAGACCGAATTAAGTGCCGCTGACATTGCACATCTTGTGGGCTGTTCAAATCCTTTGATTTTGGAAGTCGGCGCCAACTGCGGTCAGTCCACATTGACATTCATTGATCAAATGCCAATGGCCACGATTCATTGCTTTGAACCTGATCCTCGTGCAATCGCAAAGTTCAAGCTGCTGGTAAACAACCCACAGATTCATTTGATTGAGGCTGCTGTGGGCGCAGATTCTGGTTTTGTCATGTTCAACCAAAGTTCTGGCGCTGAAGCACAGCATCCCAGTGGGTGGGATCACTCAGGTTCGATTCGCAAACCTAAATCTCATTTGGAGACTTGGCCTTGGGTCAAATTTGAAAAACAAATACCCGTCCCACTGATCACATTAGACGAATGGTGCCTGATCAATGATGTCCATCATGTCGATTTTATTTGGGCTGATGTCCAAGGCGCTGAAAGTGATTTGATATTGGGCGCACAAAGCATTCTTCAACGTACAAAGTATTTTTATACTGAATTTAGCGATGACGAGTGGTATGAAGGACAAATCAACTTTGATGTGCTGAATGCACTCATGGAAAACCTTGGTTTCAAGGTGTTGCACAAATTCAAAAATGATGTGCTCTTTTCAAATGTTTCTCAAGGATGAAATCGTGAATCAACCAAGCAACGCCAGGTATGAATATTTTGACAAAGGCATCTTCATCGATCCAATGGTCAGCAAAGATATTCTTTTGTCACTTACCAACAAACTGCGTCCAATCAAATTAAACCAACCACTGATTCGAGTTGGCGATGAAAAGGATGGCGGCTATTTGATCCCCGATGATTTGACTGGCATTCATGCTTGCTTCTCCCCAGGGGTAGATGACATTGCATCTTTTGAACAAGATTTATTGGCCATGGGCATTGGATCGCACTTGGCTGATTATTCAGTTGAGAATATTCCGACTGGTACCAAAGCACTGTCATTTGAGAAAAAATTTTTGGGTGCTTCTTCATACGACAATTTCATTTCCTTGGAAGATTGGGTCAATAAATACGAACCTAATGCCACTGAAGATTCATTGCTGTTGCAAATGGACATAGAGGGTGCAGAGTATCAAACATTGCTGTCTTGCCCTGAATACATATTGAATAAATTCAAAATCATTGTGGTTGAATTTCACTCCATAGAAACCTGGAGTCAGAGTGATTTTTTGAATATTGTTGAATCAACTTTTAATAAATTATTGAAGTCACATACAGTGGTTCACAACCATCCCAACAATGCCATGGGCATCGTCAATTTGAATGGCTTCCAATACCCACGACTCATTGAGGTGACCTTTTACAAGAACAACTTGTCTAAAGGAAGTGGATTGGCGCCATTGCCACATCCATTAGATCGACCCAACGTGAATTACCTGCCCCCACTTGATTTTCCAAACAACTGAACAGAGGTAGATATGAATCACGATCAATTTTGGACTTTTTTCAATGAGTTTGCGGGACCTCAATTGGCTCATCGTCATGAGTCTTTCAAATTTGTCTTTCAACACCTGACGAACCTGAACAGGCCCGTTTGCATTGTTGAAACTGGTTGCGTCCGCAACGAAGGCACTTATGCAGGAGAGGGACAAAGCACTGTGCTTTTTGATAAGTTCAGTGAATGCGTTCCAGGCACCATGGTCAATACCGTGGACATCAGTCCTGAAAGCACGGACATGTGCAAACAACTGGTTTCACAGCGTGTCAAGGTTCACACCATGGACAGTGTTTCATTTTTGAAAAATGAATGCAAAAGCCAAATGGCACCTTTTCACACCATAGATCTGTTGTATTTGGATTCTTACGATGTTGACTTCAACGATCCCCATGACAGTGCCATGCACCACATGAAAGAATTGTTGGCGGCCTCTTCAATGATCAATGCATCGACTTTGATTTTGGTTGATGACTCACCCAGCATGGCCAGTTTCTATATTGAAAACGGTCAAATCAAATTTGCTTCAACGCCCAAAGTCGGCGGCAAAGGCATGTACATCGGCAGTTACATGGCTGATATTGGTAAGAAACCTATCATCCAGTCTTATCAAACAGCTTGGCTGGGTCTTTGATTTTTTTTACCAAGCAACAACCAGCCCAGTCGGTGGTCGATTCAATCGACTATTGACTGGGCTGTTGTCTTTTTCAAAAATCAATTTCAACCAAGGATGCTTTTCTGCAAACTGCTCAATCCAGCCTTTTGAGTATCGGTCAGCGTTGATTTTTGCGATGCAGACAAGGCACTCAATGACCCTGTGGACATGGCCTTCACTTGGTCCGCACTCAGCGCTCCAATGTGAGCGATGGTCATTGACGATATCTGTGATGTCGTCAACCCATTGACTTGCGCTGTGGTCAAGGCAGAAATCTGAGCTGTAGACAAGGTGGCCACATCCGCAGCATCAATCGATGCCACTTGTTTTGCAGTCATGGCTGCCAACTGCGCAGTGGTGACTTTGGCCAACTGCAGTGCGGACAAAGCCGACACTTGTGCAGGCGTCAAGCCGCCAATTTGCGTGGCTGCAATGGCTTCAATGTCTGCCGTCTCCATCTGCCCGATTTGTGTTGTCGTCAAGGCCGTCAATTGTCGCGAGCTCAAATTGGCAGTTTGTGCCGTGGTCAAAGCCACGACCTGGGCGGTTGTCAGTGCAGTCACTTGCGCGGGCGTCAAACCAGCCATTTGCGCGGTGGTCAACGCAGCAAAGTCGGTGGTTTCCATGGCAGTCAAAGTTGCTGCCTTGATTGACGCCAATTGCGCTGTGCTCAGGTTTTTCACCTGGTCAGAGCCCATGGCCACCATCTGCGCGGTGGTCAATACCGCCAGTTGTGCGGTGGTCAGGCCACTGATCTGCGCGGTGGTGATGGCCGCCACATCAGCCGTTTCCATCACAGCAAACTGTCTGGCACTCAAGCCCGCCAGTTGAGTGTTGCTCAGGTTGCTGATTTGAGCGGTGGTCATGGCCATCACTTGTGCCGTCGTCAAGGCCGACATCTGTGATGCCTTGAGCCCTGCCAACTGCGCCGTGGTGATGGCTGCGACATCAACCGTGTCCAACGCCGCCAACTGTGCAGCGGTCAGGCTGCCAATTTGAGCCGTGGTCAAGTTTTT
>JACCEC012772744.1_pt1 | contig 28799 bp, 28 predicted proteins | sample 7450121 | NCBI WGS metagenome assembly JACCEC01 (sample SAMN15323455, study PRJNA562643) | freshwater metagenome | isolation source: river surface water | place: USA:Blue River Watershed | collected 2017-08-18 | reverse complement strand
TGCAGCTTGTCCAGCTTGGTCAGGCCGTCGACCAGTTCCGCCACCGGCGCGCCGAAGCGCTCGATCAGCTCGGGCTTGGTGACCCCGCAGTCTTCGATTGCGTCGTGCAGCAGGGCCGCCATCAGGGCTTGGGCGTCAAGCTTCCACTCGGCGCACTGGGCGGCGACCGCGATCGGGTGGGTGATGTAGGGCTCACCGCTGGCGCGCATCTGACCCAGGTGGGCCTCATCGGCGAAGCGATAGGCCTGGCGCACCTGTGCGACTTCGCCTGCGTCGAGGTAGTCCAGGCGCGCGGTAAGCGCGGCGAAGCTGGCCGCTGCCGCATTGGCTTGGGCCGGGCCAGGCAGGGACCGTGGGGCCCTGCGGCGTGGGGGGGAGGCGTCGAGCATCGCGCTCATGCCTCAAATGTAGCGCGATGCCAGCGAGTGACCGCCAGGCAATCGCAAAGCCGTCACAGCTGTCTGGTTGCCTGCAGGCCTGCCGCCAAACGCAGCAACGAAAAAGCACCGCCGGGGCGGTGCTTTTGTGGCGAGGGCGGCAGACCGCCGAGGGAGGTACCTCAGCCCGGAACCTTCTTGAGCATTTCGAGGCCGATCTTGCCTTCGGCGATTTCTCGCAGGGCGGTGACGCCTGGCTTGTTCTTGCTCTCGATCTTGGGGGTGTGCCCCTGGCTCAGCATGCGGGCGCGGTAGGTCGCGGCCAGCACCAACTGGAAGCGGTTGGGGATTTTTTCGAGGCAATCTTCGACGGTGATGCGAGCCATGGAGCTACTCCGGAAAGTGATCAGGTGATGTGGAGGGCCGCAAAGGTTGCGGCCCGGGCTCGTCGCTGTGCCGTGAATTTCAGGCGCTGCGCGTGAACAATGGTTTTGAGATCGAACAAGGCCGTCTCAAATAACTCGTTGATTATAACGAAGTCAAACTCCTTGGCCTGGGCCATTTCCTCGGCGGCGTTTTTGAGGCGCAGTTCGATCACCTCGGGCGAGTCTTCACCACGGCGCTCTAGCCGCGAGCGCAGTTCTTCCCAGCTGGGCGGCAGGATGAAGATCAGTACCGCATTGGTGAAATTTTTCTTGATCTGCAGGGCCCCCTGCCAGTCGATCTCCAAAATGACGTCTCCACCCCCAGCAATTCGTTCTTCGATCGCTTTCTTGGAGGTGCCATAGCGGTTGCCATGCACATGGGCCCATTCGACGAAGGCGCTGCCCAGCACCATGGTGTCGAACTCATGCGGGGAAACGAAGAAGTACTCGCGGCCGTGTTTTTCCTGGCCTCGCGGTGGCCGGGTGGTGTGGGAGACCGAGGGTGAGAGCTTGGCGTCGAGCTCCATCAGGGCCTTGACCAGGCTGGATTTTCCTGCGCCGGAGGGCGCGGCGACGACGAACAGGTTGCCGGGGTAATCCATCTCGGGAGTTTACACGGCGACCCTCAGGCCCGTACCGCTCGCGGCAGGCGCCAACGGCCACATCGGCGCGGGCCGATTAGCCCGCACGGTTCAGCTTTTCCCTCGCAGCCTCAGGCTGCAGGCGTCGACGGCGGTCACCATCTGCTTGACCGTTGCGCGCCGGATCGGAAAGGAACTCGCGCGGTACGCAAAGCCCTCGGCCTGGGCCAGGAGTGTCTCGATGGCCGACTCCGCCTCCTGCGCGGGCAGGGCCCCCTCAGAGGCTAGTCGAAGCAGGTGCTGCCGGGTGACGGCGTCGCCTTCGCCGCAGATGTCCATGTGGTGTTGTCCGCGCGGGCCTTGGCTATAGGTCAGGTCGAAGGCCGGTGCGAGCCGCCAGCGCCGGTCGCGGCCGAGCCGCCAGGCGAAGTTCCTGGGATGGTCGTCGCGGTTGTGGAACAGGACATTGAACGCCGCTCGCACAAAGGCCTTGCGCACCTCGCGCTCGTCTCGTGTGAGCAGCCGGCTCGCCCGCAGGAAGGTGGTGTAGTCCGCGCTGCCTGGCAGCCGGAAGTCCACCTGTAGCAGGCCGGCGAGGCTGTGGACCGGCACCCGCAGGCCTTGCTCGCGGTCGAACCGCGCGACGCCGAAGGCTGCCATCTTGGGTGACAAGTCGAAGCACGCGCTGGCAGGCATCTCCAGCCCGCAGTCACGCGCGAGTTCTGCGTACATCTGCTCGATGGCGCAGACCTCCGGGTGCTCGCCTTGTCCGGGAAATTTCACCAGCCAAGGCTCGCCCGGACCCTCCTCGCGCGTGCTCACCGTTCGACTTGCCGCTTCATACTGGACCAGCGCCTTGGGTCGCGCGCCTTGCGGGGAGCCGCCCGCGAGCGCGAGTTCGCGCAAGGCCGCGCCGGCCTCGCCGGCCAGGGCCCGCGCGCTCTCGCGGGCCAACTCCGGTAGCGACCAGTGCGGCTGCGAGGCGTCTGGTTCGGCGGCCGGCACGAAGCGCAGGGCTCCCATGGCCCGCTCCCCGATGAAGGCCAGGCGATCGAGTGGGCCGGGGTGGCGTAGCCCCTGCCTGCGAAACAGGCGGTCCATCAGCAGCAGGCCCCAGCCATCGGGCAGGCTGTCGGCGATCAGTCCGGGCAGGTGGTCCGAATGCGCGGGAAAGTCGCCGTAGGCAGCTGGCCGCAGCTTGAGGTGTAGCGGCGACAGCTCCAGGCCTTGGGTCAGGGCCGCCGGGGCGTACTCGAACAGGAGCTGGCCATCGGCTTGGGCCAAGTGGCCCAGGGGCCAGTCCTCACCCCAGCCGCAGTAGTGGACGGCCAGGCCTCTCATGGCCGCGTCCGCCGGGGCGCTCGCTGGCGCTGTCTGGCCACTTCGGCCCGCTGCATCTGCGCGATGGATTGCCGCGCCAGCACCAGCAAGTCGTCGAGCTCTGAGGTCAAGCCCAGCGCCTGCAGGATCCGGACCCATGTCTCCAGGGACGATTGACCACTGCTTTCGAGCTTGCGCAGGGCGCCCAAAGATAGGCCTGCCATCTGTGCCAGTTCACTCTGGGGCAGGCCCTGCGCGAGGCGCTGCGCACGAATGCGCTGCCCCAGGGTGCGTAGGATCTCATCGGCGGTGGCGAGAATAAATGCCATTTATTTGGCTATTATCTCAATATAAATCATTTAAAAATCATAAAAATGATCTTTAAATGCTTGGGTGAGGCAGGGTGAGGCAGGGTGAGGCAGGGGAGGGGCGACCGCTGTGGCACCCCTCACACGTCACTCGATGTTCTGCACCTGCTCGCGCATCTGCTCGATCAGCACCTTCATTTCCACGCTGATGCGCGTTAGCTCGAGGACTTGCGACTTGGAGCCCAGCGTGTTGGCCTCCCGGTGCAGCTCTTGGATCAGAAAGTCCAAGCGCTTTCCGGCCTCGCCGCCTTTGGACAGAAGCCGCTCGATCTCATCCAGATGCGCGGCGAGGCGGGTTAGCTCCTCGGCCACGTCGATGCGGATCGCAAAGGCGGTGGCCTCGGCCAGTGCGCGGTCTTGCGCGGTTTGGGCGGTGGGGGCATTGGCTGATGGAGCGCCCAGGCCCAGGGCCTCGTTCCAACGCTCGAGGAAGCGGGTCCGCTGCTGCTCGACCAGCTGGGGCACCAGAGGCTTGGCCTGTTCCGACAGGGCGCGCAGCTGCTTCAGATGGCCCTTTAGCATCGTCACCAGGCGCTCGCCTTCGCGGGCGCGGGCCTGCATGAGCCCCTCCAGGGCCTCGGTCGCCAGGGCAATGACCCGGGCGGTGTCAATCGCGCCGCCGCCGGATTCGCCCCCGGCCAGACGCATCACGTCGGCGACCCCCAACGGCCGGGCCTGGGGCAACCAGGCCAGCACCTGCTCCTGCACGCTTCCCAGGCGCTGCAGCAGTGCGGGGGAGGGCGTGGCCAGGCCGGCGCCTGCTGCAGCCTCCACCCCTCCCCGCACCTCCACCTTGCCGCGCTTGAGGCGCGACTGCAGGAGCTCGCGCAGGGCGGGCTCGTGTTGGCGCAGTTCCTCGGAAAGGCGGAAGGACAGGTCAAGGAAGCGGCTGTTGACGCTGCGAATTTCCACGCCCAGGCGGGGCGCGGCGTGGTCAGGCGAGGCGGTGCCGGCGGCCTGGGCGGTGGCGTAGCCGGTCATGCTGGAGATGGGCATCGGGAACTTTGGTATGAATGAACCGGGAAATTATGGCCCAGGGTGACCGGGAGGCATCCCGGCCCATGGGCGCGCCACCGCAGTCCGCATCCGGGTGCCCCCCGGCCCGGTGCAGGCTGCCGCAGGCCCTAACATCGGGGTATGACTGCATTCCAAAGAACCGGCGGCCGCGCTGCCGACCAACTGCGCCCGGTGCGCATCACCCGCGGCTTCACCCTGCACGCCGAGGGCTCCGTCCTGATCGAATTCGGCCAGACCCGGGTGCTGTGCACTGCCTCGGTGGAGGAGCGTGTGCCGCCGCACAAGCGCGGCTCTGGCGAGGGCTGGGTGACCGGCGAATACGGCATGCTGCCGCGCGCCACCCACACCCGCGGTGACCGCGAGGCCGCCCGGGGCAAGCAAAGCGGCCGCACGCAGGAAATCCAGCGCCTGATCGGCCGCTCGCTGCGCGCGGTGTTTGACCTCAAGGCTCTGGGCGAGCGCACCCTCACACTTGACTGCGACGTGCTGCAGGCCGATGGCGGCACCCGCACCGCCGCCATCACCGGCGCCTTCGTCGCCGCGCAGGATGCGGTCAGCCGGCTGCTGGCAGCGGGCAAGATCGCGGCGTCACCCATTGTCGGCCCGGTGGCCGCCATCTCGGTGGGCATCGTGCAAGGCACGCCCTTGCTGGACCTGGAGTACGTCGAGGACTCTGCTTGCGACACCGACATGAATGTGGTGATGACCGGCGCGGGGCACTTCGTCGAGGTGCAGGGCACCGCGGAGGGCGCCGCCTTCACCCGCGCCGAGATGGACCGCCTGCTGCAACTGGCTGAACAAGGCATTGGCGAGCTGGTGCGCCTGCAGGCTGAGGCTCTGAAGCAACCCCTGCCGCCCACGCCTGCGGGCATGGGGGCCTGAGTGGCCGCTTCCCCTGCTTTGGGCCGCAGCGATTCGATTGCCGCCGGCGCCCTGATCGGGGGCGGACGGCTGGTATTGGCGTCGAACAACCGCGGCAAGCTGGTCGAGTTGCAAGCGCTGTTCGCCCCGATGGGTCTGGAGCTGGTGCGCCAGGCCGAGCTTGGCATTGGCGAAGCCGAGGAGCCGTTTCGCACCTTTGTCGAGAACGCCCTGGCCAAGGCACGTCATGCGGCGCGTGAAAGCGGCCTGCCGGCCCTGGCCGACGACGCTGGCCTGTGCGTGGACGCCTTCGGCGGCCTGCCCGGGGTGGACACCGCTTTTTATGCCACCCAGTTTGGTTATCCCAAGGGCGACGACCACAACGTCACCGCCTTGCTGGAGCAGATGGCGGGCATCAGCAATCGCCGCGCTGCGCTGGTCAGCACTCTCGTCGCCCTGCGCAGTGCCGACGACCCCGAGCCGCTGATTGCGGTGGGCCGGGCGGTGGGCGAGATCACCCGTGTCCCGGTGGGCGAGCAAGGCTTTGGCTTCGACCCGGTGATGTACCTGCCGCAGTTTGACTGCACCTTCGCCCAGCTCGATCCAGCGGTGAAAAATGCGCACAGCCACCGCGGCCAGGCGGCGCGGCAGATGGTGCAGTTGATGCGGGAGCGCTGGCTCTGAGCCCGCGGCTCTCGTCTCGGCTCCGGCGCGCCCTCCTGTTCACGACAAGGCTTCTTCCCGCATGAAGGACCTGGCCCACTACATGCGCCCCGGCACCCTCCAACTGGGAGCGCCGCCACCCTTGTCGCTTTATGTGCACCTGCCCTGGTGCATCCGCAAGTGCCCGTATTGCGACTTCAACTCGCACGAGATGAAGCCGGGCGAGCTGCCCGAGCAGCGCTACCTTGATGCCCTGGTGGCCGACCTGGAGCAGTCCCTGCCCCTGGTCTGGGGCCGCAGCGTGCACAGCGTCTTCATTGGCGGCGGCACCCCCAGCCTGTTCTCGCCCGAGGGTATCGACCGGCTGCTCGCCGACATACGCGCCCGCCTGCGCCTGGCGCCCGACTGCGAAATCACCCTCGAGGCCAACCCCGGCACCTTCGAGAAGGACCGCTTCCGGGCCTTCCGCGCCGCCGGGGTGACCCGGCTTTCGGTGGGTGTGCAAAGCTTCAATGACACGCACCTGCAAGCCGTGGGACGGGTGCATGACCGTGCGCAGGCGATCGCCGCCTGCGAGGAAGCGGCCGATGCTTTTGAGACCTTCAACCTGGACCTGATGTACGCGTTACCTGGACAGACCCTGGCGCAGCTCGACGCCGACCTGGACCAGGCTCTGGCGCTGGCGCCGCCGCACCTGTCGGTCTACCACCTCACGCTCGAGCCAAATACCTACTTTGCCAAGTACCCGCCGGTGGTGCCCAGCGACGACGAAGCCTTTGCAATGCTCGACCGCATTACCGAGCGCACGGCTTTGGCGGGGATGTCGCGCTACGAGGTCTCGGCCTATGCGCGAGACGGCCACCGCTGCTGGCACAACAACAATTACTGGGAGTTCGGCGACTACCTCGGCATCGGCGCTGGCGCGCACGGCAAGCTGTCCTTCGCGCATCGGGTGCTACGCCAGGTTCGTTACCGCGAGCCGGCCCGCTACATGACGCAGGCCCTGGCCGGTGACGCGGTGGCACAAGAGGAGGAAGTAGCTCGCGCCGATCTGCCTTTCGAGTACATGCTCAATGCGCTGCGGCTGCGGGACGGCTTCGCCCTGCAAGACTTCAGCAGCCGCACCGGCCTGCCCCTGTCGGCCCTCGAGCCAGGCCTGGCCCAGGCCGAAGCGAGGGGGCTGATCGAGCGCGATGCTGGCCGCGTGCGGCCCAGCGTGCGTGGTTTTGACTTCCTCAGCGATTTGCAATCCCTGTTCCTTTCGGCGTGATGCGGGCCACCTCTCACACGCCTTCAAAGTGCACATCAATATGACCTCCACAGCGCCTGCCACTGCCTCGACGCCCCTGCTGTCCATCGAAGACGGCGTGGCCACGATCACCCTCAACCGTCCGGCCCACCGCAACCGGCTGCAGGACGAAGATCTGCACACGCTGCTGGCGCACTTCGGGCGCATCGAGGCCGACGCCAGCCTCAGGGTGGTGGTCCTGCGCGCCAACACCGCGGGCCAGCCCAAGCCGGTGTTTTGCGCTGGTTACGACCTGGGCGGTTTCGACGAACCGGGCAAGGACGCAAGCCTGTTCGAGCGCATGACCGACGCCTACGCCGCGCTCAGCCCAGTCACAGTGTGCGCGCTCAATGGCAGTGTGTACGGCGGCGCCACCGACCTGTTCATCTCCAGCGACCTGCGCCTGGCGCTGGAAGGCGTCGAGATGCGCATGCCCGCCACCGCCCTGGGCCTGCATTACTACGCCAACGGCCTGCAGCGCTATGTCACCCGCATGGGCCTGGGCTTCACCGAAAGGGCCTTTCTCACCGGAAGGCCCTTCACCGCGCAGCGCCTGTGGGACACCGGCTGCCTGGAAGACTTACTGCCGGCCGCCGAGTTCGAGGCGGGCTTGTCCGCGCTGGTGCGCGACGTGGCCGCCCTGGCGCCGCTGGCGGCGCGCGCCGTCAAGCAGTCCCTTCGCGAGCTGGCCACAGGGAACACGGCTACCGCCACCTTGGAGCGGATTCGCGAGCGTGAGCGCATGACGCTGGCCAGCGAAGATTTCGCTGAGGGCCGCAAGGCCTTCGCGGAGCGGCGCGCGCCTAAGTTCAGCGGGCGTTGAGCGTCCTCCAGCCTATGTTGGCCGGAAGCGGGTGATGGTGCCCTCGGGTGTTTCGACCAAATCCCCGAACCGGGCTAGCGGCCGCATCCACAGCAGATCGGCCTTGGGCTTGCCGTCGGCGCCAAGCGGCCGGTACAGCACGCCTGTTTCCAGCGTTGCCTCGACCAGGCAGTAGCCGGCGACCTCGTACAGGCCGCCTTTGTAGTGACGCAGGTGGGTGCCCAAGGGCCAGGGGGTTTCGATCGGGGGGAGTGTTTCCATGGTGCGTGTCGTGAGGCCAATCCCCAGCAGGTTCAGGGGCTGTTCTTCTGACCATTGTTGCCGAAAAGACCGGCGGGCATAGCATGGATCCTGCAGGATGCATTCATTGGCTTCGAGGAGAAACCCCATGCGCCAGGCTCTGTCCGCCTTTTTCTTCAGCGTGCTGACCGCCGGAGCGCTGCTTCTGGCTGCGCCCGCACCGGCACAGGCGCAGCAGCCCGCCGACGATCGCGAGCGCTTGCTGGCGGCGCAGTCGGCAACCCTGGGCGTTGCGGTACGCGCAGTCCCTGGGGCGGGCTCGGCCAACTCCCTGGGACGCCGGCGCGAGGGCAGCGGCGTGCTGGTGTCCCTTCCCGGCGCACCCGACGGTCTGGTACTCACCATCGGCTACCTGGTGCTCGAGGCCGAGTCGGTCGAGCTGATCACCCGCGACCAGCGGCGCCTGCCTGGGCAGGTGGTGGCCTATGACTTCGTGAACGGTCTGGGCCTGGTCAAGCCCCTGGTGCCGCTGGCTGGCATTCGCCCGGTTCCGCTAGGGACGGCGGCACCGCTATCGGCCGGTGACCTGATGCTGTTCGTTACTGGTGGTTCGCCCCAGCAAGCGGGCGTGGTGCGGCTGATGGACCGGCGTGCTTTCACCGGCTATTGGGAGTACCACCTCGAAAGCGCCCTTTACACCTCCCCGCCCCTGGGTAACCACTCGGGCGCTGGGCTGTTCAATACCAAGGGCGAATTGGTGGGGGTGGGCAACTTGCTCATGGCCGATGTGATGCCGGAAGGAGACCCGCGTCAGTTGGCTGGCAACCTGTTCGTGCCGGTAGACACCCTCCTGCCGGTGCTGGCGGAACTGGTGCGCACTGGCGCCCATCCGCAGGCCAAGCGCCCCTGGTTGGGCGTCAACGCGATGCAACTGGGCTCGCGGGTACGCATTACCCGTGTTACCGCCGGCAGCCCCGCGGACGCCGCCGGTCTGCGGCCTGGGCACTGGGTGGCAGCGGTGGACGGCCAGCCCGTGCTCTCGCTGGAGTCTTTCTACAAGCAGGTCTGGGCCCATGGCCTCGGGGCGGGTGATATCCGGCTTACCGTGCGGGAGGGCGATCGCGAGCGGGAGTTGCAACTGCCGGCCCGTGACCGCAGCGAGTCGGTGGCACGGCCTCAGGGTATCTGAGACCTGCGCCAGGCCGCAGAACGCGGCGGCCAAGGCGGCGCCGTTGCTGCGCGAATCAGGCCTCGCGGCGGCGACCGTAGCGCCCGCCCTAAGATGCGAGGGTGTCGCATTTCACCGAAGCCACCACTCACTATTGGCAGCAGCTCCTGCCGCCCCAGGCTGCGCCCGCCAGCCAGGCCGGACCCTGGCGTCTGGGCTACCCAGCGCGCCTGCCCGATGGCCGCATCCTGATGCTGCCAATCCGGCCGCTGGCAGCCGAGCCTCACCATGCGGTGGCCTCGCTGCTGGTGAACCAGGCCTCGATGGAGGTGGTGCGTGTCCTCTCCCGCATGTTGGGTGAGGCACTGGCGCCGCTTACCCCCGACCTGGTCATGGGTCTGCCCACCCTGGGCCTGTCGCTGGCACCAGGCGTGGCCGAGAGCTTGGGCCATAGCCGTTACGTGCCCCTGGGGTACTCGCGCAAGTTCTGGTACGAAGACCCGCTGTCGACTGCGGTGCACTCCATCACCTCGCCCACGCCCGGCAAGCGGGTCTACCTGGACCCGCACCTGCTGCCGCTTCTCCAGGGCAAACGCGTGGCGCTGGTGGACGACACCCTTTCTACCGGTACCACCATGGCCGCGACCTGGGACTTGATGGAGCGCCTGGGCGTGCAGGTGGTGGGCTGCGGAGTTGCCATGCTGCAAGGCGAGCGCTGGCGCGAGAAACTGGGGCCGCAGCGGACACAGCAGGCGGTCGGCGTATTGCGCAGCCCCTTGCTGCGGGCGGTGCCCGAAGGCTGGACCCTGCGAGACTGAGCTCTACGGGTGCTGGTGGGTGCGGGTGGGCGCGGGTGGGTGCCACTTGGCGCCGCGGGTCGTAGCGCCCGTTCAGGGCTGGTGCAGCGCGCGTGCCTGATCGAAGGCCACGCCGAATTCCTGCCGCCACTGCCTGCGCTGCCCTTCGTCCATCCACGCGCCGTCCAGGCCGTTCATCATGAAGCCACGCAGATCGTCGATCGAAAAGCCGAAATCGCGCACCATCATCTGCCATGCCCCGGTGGGCGTGACCTTGTGCAGGGTCGGATCGTCGGTATTGGGGTGTATGCGCAGGCCCAGCCCGGGCATGCGCCGAATCGGGTGGTCCAGCGCCCAGCGCTCTTTCGGGAGCGTGCGCAGGTAGTAGGAATTGGTGGGCACCACGGTGAAGACAATGCCGCGTTCGGCGCACTGTCTGATGAAATCGGCGGCGCTTTTCGCCTCTGCATCGGGCGCGTCGGTGACGGTATAGCCGTGGTCGATGCGGTCCACCTGCAGCAGTTCCACCGCCGTCTTCACGTTCACCCAGGGCATGCCGAACTCACCTGCATGCGCAGTGGTCTTGAGGCCAGCCCGGCGGGCCAGCGCGTACGCGGGCGCAAACCATTCAGGCGGGTGGTCGACTTCGTTGTAGTCGATGCCGATGCCCAGCACCTCCTCGCGCCTGTGGGCCACCACCCATTCGGCCATTTCGAGCGCCGCCTGCGGCGGCGCCTGCCGGTCGATGGCGGCGATGAGCCAGCCCTGGATGCCGAAGTCAGCGCGGGCGTCGTGGATGGCGCGTACGATCGCCTCGAGTGCCCGCGGATAGGTGATGCCCGACTCCTGCGCGGTGCCGGTAGGGTTCCAGAAGAACTCGGCGTGACGCACCTGGTGCGCCGCTGCGTCCTGCAGGTACTCGTAGACCAGCCGATGCAGGTCGTCTGGCTGGGTGACCAAAAAGGAGTCGAGCGCGCGCAGCGCCTTCAGAACCCCCACCGGCTTTTCCCCGCGCTCGTAAAAGGCGCGCGCCTCCTCCTCACTTAGAGGAGGCTGCCCACCTGCTTTTGCGGCGGCGCGGCGCGTCCACTCCAGGAAGGTGGCCTCGCGCACCGTGCCGAGCAGGTGGCAGTGGATTTCGACCTTGGGGATCACGCGCAAAAAGCGCAGCAGCGGGGTGTCGTCTTCGGGGGAGGCTGGGGTCGCAGGGACATCATTTGTGCGCATGGCTGCATGCTACATTGCCCCGAATCCTCGGGGCCGGTCCTGCTAGTTTCGACCCTCAGCGCCCTTGACCCAACGCCCTTTACCCAGCGCCCTTTACCCAGCGCCCTTTCTTCTGGCCTTGCACCGACCATGCTTCTCGTCTTCGGCTCCGTCAATCTGGACATCGCCTTCCGCGCCGACCGGCTGCCTGCAGCCGGAGAGACGGTCATGGGCTCGGGCTACCTGGTATCGCCCGGTGGCAAGGGTGCCAACCAGGCCCATGCAGCCCGCCTGTTCGGCGCGCCAGTGACGCTGGCGGCAGCGGTGGGGCGCGACGCCTTTGCCGAGCCCGCACTGGCACGCCTGGCTGCGGCCGGGTGCGAATTGGGCATGGTGCAGTACTTGGACGCGCCCACCGGCTGCGCCGGCATCGTGGTCGACGCCGAGGGTGAGAACCAGATCGTGGTAGCGCCTGGCGCCAACCTCGCGCTGTGCAGCCAGCATGTGGACGACGCCACGCTGGCGATGGCCCACACCGTGCTGTTGCAAATGGAAACCGACCCGGTGCAAAACGCCGCTCTGCTTGCGCGTGCCCGCGCCGCTGGCTGCCTGACGATGTTGAACAACGCGCCAGCCCGCCGCCTCGCGCCTGAGGTGTTGGCGCTGTTGGACCTGCTGGTGGTCAACCAGACCGAGCTGGCCGCCACGGTCGAAGGTGCAGGTATCCGAGCCGAAGATGCCGACGCGCAGGTGGATCAGGTGAAAGCGCTCTCCGCACGTTTCGAGATGGCGGTGGTGCTGACATTGGGCGCAAGGGGTGTGCTGGCCTGTGCCGAGGGCCGGGTGTATGAGGTCGCGAGCTTTCCGGTCGAAGCGGTGGACACCACCGGCGCCGGCGACACCTTCACCGGCGTGCTGGCCGCTGCACGCATGGAGGGGCAAGACTGGCCCCAGGCGCTGCGCACGGCCGCCGCCGCAGCAGCACTGGCCTGTACAAAAGCGGGTGCGCAGGTGGCGCAGCCGACCCGGGCCGAGGTGAACGCGCTGCTCGCAAGCTCGGTCTGAGTGCGATGTGAGCGCGATTTCAGCGCCGTAAGGCCTTTGGCGGCCGCACCTACTGGCTTGGCGGCATGCCCCGATGCGAGCGATCTTGGCTCAGCGTGCCGCCCGCGCCAGGGCGCCAAAGACCACGTCGCGCAGCTTTTCTTCATCGGCCATGCTGGCAATACGCGCATTCGCAGCGGCCTTGCGTGGCACCCGCCACTCGATCACCGTCATCCCGCGGGTGAGCGTGCCATCGAGCTCCATCGCCAGATGGCCTTCGCGCCATTGCATGCCCGCGGGACAGACCAAAGCGGCAGCGGCGGTCGGGTCGTACAAGGCCATCGGTCGGCTGCCGTCAGGGCTGGCAATGCGCACATAGCCCAGGAGCAGATCGGCCAGGATGGCGCTGCGCTCGGTGCCCAGGGCCTTCAGCCGGTCGGCGTCGGCCGCGTGGGCGCGCACTTGGCGACAGGCGTCCAGGCCCACCATCTCGATGCACACGCCGGCGTCGATGACGCGCTGCACCGACTCCGGATCTACCGCCGCATTGAACTCGGCGGCTGCGGTGTGGTTGCCGGGGCCGGCGCTGCCTCCCATCCAGACCAGACGGCCAATGCGTGAGGCCAGGTCGGGTCGGGCGATGAGCAAGCTGGCGATATTGGTCAGGGGGCCTAAGGCCAGTACGGTGGCTGGTGCGCTGGCAGCCTCCAGCCAGCGGGCCAGTGCGCCCACTGCGTCGCGTGAGGCCAGTGCCGCGCCCGCTGGCGCCGCTGGCAGCTGCCGGCCGGCGGAGGCCATCGCGTCCTCGCCCAGCACGTTTTGGGCGGTCACCAGGTCGCAAGCCAGGGGCTTGTCGCAACCCGCATGGACGGGAAAGCGCCAGCCGAAGCAGGCGGCGCTGCGCAGTGCGTTGCTTTCCACCACCGGCAGCGGCGCGTTGCCCGCCACCAGCGACAGGCCCTCTATCTGCCAGCCGGGGTCCTGGTCCACCACCAGTGCCGCGGCGAGGTCGTCGAAGCCCATGTCGGTGTCGATCCAGACCGGGGTGGGGGTGGCGGTGCGTGTCATCGCAGGGGCTGCTGGAGGTGGGGCTTTCTTCGCCGGGTATGGGTCTCAGCCCAGCAGCGGCCGGCTCGGGTCGGGGACCGGCGTGGCCGCCAGCAGTTGCCGGGTGTAGTCGTGGCTTGGCGCACTCAGCACCGCGTCGACCGTGCCCGACTCTACGACTCGGCCTTGCAGCATGACGACCACCCGGTCGGCGAGCGCCCGCACCACGCCCAGGTCGTGTGTGATGAACAGATAAGACAAGCGCTCGCGCGCCCGCAGATCGGCCATCAGGCGCAGGATCTGCGCCCGCACCGACACGTCCAGGGCAGACACCGGCTCGTCAGCGACGATGAGGGCCGGCCGCGAGGCCAGCGCCCGGGCGATGCCCACCCGCTGGCGCTGGCCGCCAGACAGCTCGCTGGGCAGGCGCTCGCGGAAATGCGTGGCCGGCAGGCCGACTGCGTCGAGTAGGCGGTCGACTTCGGCCGCAGCCGAGGCGGCGTCCATGTCGAGGTTGTGCCGCAGGGGCAGGGCGATGCTGTTCCCGATGCTGTTGCGCGGGTTGAGGGACCCGCCGGTGTCCTGAAACACCACCTGCACATCGCGGCGAAAGCGACGCCAGGCCTCGCCTTCCAAGCCGGCGATGTCCTGACCTTGGTACAGCACTCGGCCTTCGGTGGGCGCGAGCAGTCCCAGCATCATCCGGCCCAGTGTGGTTTTGCCGCTGCCGGATTCGCCCACCACCGCCACGACCTCGCCCGGGTACAGGGCCAGGGACACGCCATCGACCGCTGCCTGCAGCCGTGGCCGGCGCAGGATGCCGCCGGTGCCGCGCAGCGGAAAGCGTCTCACGAGATCGCAGGCTTCTAGCAGGGGCGTGGGCGTCTCAGCGGCCTGCTGGCCCTGACCGGCATTCACCTGCGCGTCGCTCTGGGCATGTAGATGGCTATTCATCGGGGCATTCATGCCGTCACCCCTTGGCCGGAGTCCTGGGCGGCGTCCCAAGCGTGCAGGATGCGCGGGTCTGCGGCGAAGTGGCAGCGGCTTGCGCTGCTGCTCCCCTCGCTTTGCAAGGCCGGCGCCTCTTGGTCGCAGTGGCCGGCTTCGGCCTGCGGGCAGCGCGGATGGAAGCGGCAGCCCACCGGCCACTGACCGGCGATGGGCACGCCACCGGGAATGGAAAACAGCGCCTCGCGCCGGGTACTGCGGCCCAGCACGCTGCGCAGCAGGCCCTGGGTATAGGGGTGGCGCGGTGCGGTGAACAGGGGGCCGACCTCGGCGCGCTCGACCAGCTCGCCCGCATACATCACATTCACCCGCTGGCAGGTCTGTGCCACCACACCCAGGTCGTGGGTGATGAGGAGCACGCCCAACCGAAGCCGTTCGCGCAATCGCACCAGAAGCTTGAGGATTTCGGCCTGCACCGTGACATCGAGCGCGGTGGTGGGCTCGTCGGCGATGAGCAGCGCTGGCTCCATGGCCAGGGCTGCTGCAATCAGGATGCGCTGACGCTGGCCACCCGACAACTCGTGCGGGTACTTGGCTGCGGTCTGCGCGGGCTGGGGCAGCTCCATCAGCTCGATCAGTTCGAGCACGCGCGCCTCCACGCCCTCGCGCCGGCCGTGGGCACGCAGGGCCTGCCCGATCTGCCGGCCCACCGGCATCAGCGGATCGAGAAAACTCGAGGGGTCCTGGAAGACCATGCCCACCCGAGCCCCGCGCACTGCGCGCATCTCGGTAGGCCCCAACGTGGTCAGGTTGCGGCCCTCCAGCCAAACCTCGCCACTGGCGAGGCGCAGCTGCGGGGTGGCAAAGAGATTCATCACTGCGCAGGCGGTCAGTGTCTTTCCCGAGCCAGATTCGCCCACCAGGGCGACCGCTTCGCCCCGGCGCACGGTGAAGGACACGTCGTTGACGAGGCGTATCGGGCCGCGCGCGCCGTCGACGTCCACGCACAGGCCACGCACATCGAGGAGCGCATCTTCTTCGGCAGGGACGCTCGCGTCCACGGGCCGGATGGACGGGATGCCAGACATCATGGACGGCGCTCCCCGCGCGGGTTGAGCGCGTCGTTGAGCGCGTCGCCGAGCAGGTTGAACGCGAGCACGGTCATCGCGATGGCCAGACCCGGAAAGGCCGACATCCACCACGCGCTGCGCAGGAACTGCTGCGCGTCATTGAGCATGCCGCCCCAGGAAATAGCGTTAGGGTCTCCCAGGCCAAAGAAGCTCAGCGACGCCTCAATCAGGATGGCCGAGGCGATGTCCAGCGAGCCCAGCACGATGATGGGCGCAGCCACATTGGGCAGGATTTCTTTGGCGATGATGGTCCGGTCGGGCATGCCCGCGACCCTTGCAGCGTCGACGAAGGGCGCCTGCTGGAGGCTGGCCACCGTCGCCCGAACCACCCGCGCCATTTGTGGCCAGGCCAACAGGCCGATAACCACAATGAGCTTGGTGGTGCTGGCGCCGAACAGCGCGATCACGATCAGGGCCAGTACGAAGCGCGGCAGGGTTTGGAAGAACTCCGCGATCCGCATCAGGACCACATCGATCCAGCCACCGAAGTAGCCAGCCACCGCGCCCACGGTCACCCCCAATGTCACCGCCAACGCTGAGGAGGCAATACCGACCAGCAGCGACACGCGTGTCCCGTGCACCACCCGGGACCAGATGTCCCGGCCCAGGTCGTCGGTGCCAAGCCAGTGCCCGGGGGACAGCGGTGGCAGCAGAGCGTCGTTGCTCCCGGAAAATGGGTCGTGGGTGGCGAACCAGGGTGCCAGCAGGGCCGCTAGCACCATCACGATCAGCAGGCCCAGCGCGACCCTCGTTGAGCCGCGCTGCAGCAGGCGCCGGCGTAGCCGCGCGCCCCGGCTTTCGCGCGTCTGGCTCACGGCCGCCAGCATGGCGTCTGCGGGTGCGGTGGAAGGAGGGTGGGTGGTCATTCGTGGCCAGTTATGCGGGCGCAGGCCCCTCAGGTCCGTTCGATCCGGGGGTCGATCAGGCGGTGCACGATGTCAGTGATCAGGTTGGCGACCACCACGGTCGCAGAGACCATCAGCAAAATAGCCAGCATTACCGGGTAGTCGCGCTTGGAGATCGACTCATACAACAAGCGGCCGATGCCAGGCCATGCGAACACCGCTTCAATGAGGGCCGAGCCCGCCAGAATGAAGCCGATGTTGTAACCAATGACGGTGATCACAGGCGCGGCGGCGTTGCGCAGTGCGTGCACGCCAATCACCATGAACTCGCTGGCACCTCGGGCGCGGGCGGCCATGATGTAGTCAGAGCCCATCACTTCCAGCATGGCGGCGCGGGTGATCCGCGTGATCAAGGTGAGGTAGCGAAAGGACAGTGCAAACGCAGGCAAGAGCAGGTAGCGCAGGCGCTCCACCACCCCCGCCCAGCCCTCGGGCAACCCTCGGATTGGCTCCGCTCCCTGGGAGGGCAGCCAGCCCAGGCCGATGGCGAAGGTGAGGATCAGGAGCTGTCCGAGCCAGAAGTCGGGGACGGAGTAGCCCAGCGAAGCCCCGGCCTGCACACCGCCGTCAAGCCAGCGCTGCCCACGCGAGCGGGAGGCCATGGCAGCGGCCACGCCCAAGGTGACCCCGACCACGCTGGCCAGACCGAGGGCGCTGAGGGTCAGCATGAGCGTTGCCCCCAGGCGCTCGAAAATCAGGCTCGCCACCGGCTGCTGCGCGGCGAAGGAGTAGCCGAAGTCGCCTTGCAGCACTTTCAACAGGTAGTTACACAATTGCACCCACACCGGCTGGTCCAGCCCGTACTCGCGACGCATCTGCGCCAGGTACTCGGGCGGGGCGGGGAAGTCGCCCACCAGCAGCACCAGCGGATCACCCGGCGTGAACGCAATCAGCAGAAAGTTGAGGATCACCACTGCGAAGAGCAGCGGCAGCGCCGACAGCAGTCGGCGCAGGATGAAAGCCGGCATCGCGTGGCTGCTGTCGGGCTTAGCCGACGCGTCGCACGCCGGACCACTGGTCGCGGCCGTCCAGCGCAGGGAACACGCCTTGCAGCTTCTTGCTGGCGGTGTCCACCGTTTCCTCGTCGAACAGCACCAGCGAAGGCAGGTCCTCGTTGAGGATCACCTGCAGCTCCTTGTAAAGCCGAGCGCGGGCAGCGCGGTCGGGGTTGGTGGCCGCCTGCTGCAGCAGGTCGTCCACCTTGGGGTTGCTGTAGCCCGACGCGTTGGTGTTGGCTGCGGTGGTGGTGTTGGTCACGTAGAGGCGCGTATAGCCGATGGCCGGGTCGCCGGCGGAGTAGAACGAGCCCAGGGTCATGTCGAAGTCGCGCTTGGTGAAAACGCGGTCGAGCAGCACCGAGCGCTCCAGCGGCTCGAGCTTCACCTCCAGGCCGATCTGGCGCAGGTTGTCCTGAATGATCTGCGACTGCGCCCGCATCTGCGCGCGGCCCACGTCGAAAGGCATGCGCAGGGTGATGGTGTTGGGCTTGATGCCGGCCTTGGCGAGCAGGGCGCGTGCACGGGCCGGGTCCAGCGGGTACTTCTTTGCGTAGCCCACTTCTTCGTTCAGGAGCCACTTGAAGCCGTCGCCGAAGGCGCCAGCACCCGGACGGGCCAGGCCCTGCATTACCTGGGTCACCAGGCGCTTGCGGTCGATGGCCAGGGCCAGGGCCTGGCGCACTTCCTTCTTCTCCATCAGCGCAGACTTGGTGTTGAACATCATGAACCAGATGGCCGGAATGTTCACACCTTGGCGCGGCGCCAGGTTCTTGTCCTTCAGCAGGCGCGGGGTCTCGGCCTTGGGCGTGTAAAAGTCCATCAGCGTGTCGATCTCGCCGGACTCCAGCGCCGGCACCCGGTTGGCCGGCTGGGGAATGATCTGGAAGATGATCTGCTCGAGGTAGGGCTTGTCGCCGTCCCAGTAGCTGGCATTGCGGACCAGACGGATGCTGGCGCCGCGTTTCCACTCGGCGAACTTGAACGGGCCGGTGCCCACCGGGCGCTGGTTGGCCGGGTTGGTGGCCACCGGGGTGCCCTCGTACACATGCCGCGGCAGCATCGGCGCGTCGAACACCGTCATCTGCGAGAGGAAGGGCGGGTAGGGCTTTTGCAGCTTCATCACCACGGTGTTGGCGTCGGGCGTCTCGACTTCCAGGCCGAGGTTCCTGAAGACCGCCGAGGCGCGCGGGTGCAGCTTGGAGAGCATCTCCACCAGGGTGAAGCGCACATCGGCGCTGGTGAAGTCGCGGCCATCGTGCCACTTGACGCCCGCTCGCAAGGTGAAGCGGTAGGTGCGCCCGTCGGCGGAGATGTTCCAGGCCGTCGCCAGGGCGGGCTTGGGGTTGTAGTCCTTGTCCAGCCAGACCAGGCCCTCGAGGATCTTGGCCGACACGTCACCGGCGGTGAAGTCGGTGGTGGTGGCCAGGTTCAGGGTGGGCGGATCGGTGTCAATGCCCAGGACAGCGGTGCCCTTGGCCTGCGCGTGGGCCAACTGCCAGGGCGCCAGGCCCAGGCCGAGGGCGCCCAGGCCCATTTGCGCCATGCGGCGGCGGTTGATCAGGGTCTGTTCTGGGGTGTTCTGGCTCATCGTCATTCCTTCAGGCGCGGCAGGGAAAGGTCGCTGAAAATTCGGCCGGGCGGCAGGGCCGGCTCGGGCGGATCGCTTGGTTTAGCATTCAAAATGATAGCCCAGCCGAAGCCCCCTCTTTTCTGAGACCTCCCATGACCATCCCCGCGCCTGTTTTGCCCGGCATCGCAGCGATTCAGGACGAGATGATTGACTTGCGGCGCGCGATCCATGCCAACCCCGAACTGGGCTACGAGGAGTTCGCCACCAGCGAGCTGGTGGCAAGCAAGCTCATGGCCTGGGGCTACGAGGTGCACCGGGGCCTGGCCGGCACCGGTGTAGTGGGCACCTTGCGCTGCGGCACTGGCACTCGGCGCCTTGGCCTGCGTGCCGATATGGACGCCCTGCCCATGACCGAAACCAGCGGTCTGCCCTGGGCCAGCCGCAGCCCCGGCCGAATGCATGCCTGCGGCCATGACGGCCACACCGCCACCTTGCTGGCGGCAGCCCAACTTCTTTCCGTGACACGGGGCTTCAGCGGTACCCTGCACCTGATCTTCCAGCCGGCCGAAGAAGGTCTGGCGGGGGCGAGGCGGATGGTGGAGGAGGGCTTATTTGAAAAGTTTCCCTGTGACCGCGTCTACGCCTTCCACAACGAGCCGGGCTTCGCGCAAGGGCGCTTCGGGATCATCGGCGGGCCTGTGTACAGCTCTTCGGACACCGCGATCATCACGATCCACGGCAAGGGCGGCCACGGGGCCATGCCGCACACCACCGTAGATCCGGTGGTGGTGGGCGCGCACCTGATTCTGGCGCTGCAGACGCTGGTCTCGCGCGAGGTGGATCCCAACGACATGGCGGTAGTCACCGTGGGTGCCATGCACGCGGGCACCGCCCCCAACGTCATTCCGAATAGCGCCGAACTCAAGCTGACCATCCGTGCCCGTCGGCCTGAGGTTCGCACCATGCTGCGTGATCGCATCACCGCCATGGCCCAGGCGCAGGCAGCGGTGCACGGCGCCCGCGCCGAGGTGGACTATCAATGGAAGCTGCCGCCTTGCGTGAACGACGGCGAGGCCGCGGCCTTTGCCCGCGAGGTGGCCCTCTCGACGATGGGTGAGGCCGGTCTGATTGAGAACATGGCGCCTCTGCAAGCCAGTGACGACTTCGCCTTCATGCTCAACGCCGTGCCAGGCTGCTACATCGTGGTGGGCAACGGTGACGGTCAGGAGGGGCCGGGCTGCATGGTGCACAACACGGCGTATGACTTCAACGACCGCATCTTGCCCACCACCGCGAGCTATTGGGTGTCGCTGGTAGGGGCGTATTTGAAGGACTGAGCTGGCATTTTTTGCACGCTTGTGTTCTTTGGCCTGCAGCGCGTCGGGCACGCGGTACGGGCGCAGCGGCTTCGATGCGGGGGCCCTTTGGGCTTCCCTGCGCTGCTCGCGCCGCGCGGGAGCCGGGGCAAACTCGCCGCCTGCGGCAGCTCAAACATGCCCCGACTCTTTATCCGCCCGACGCTGCGCTGCTCGGCCCCGCATAGGCGCCGCTGCCCCCGCACCGCCTACCCGCCGCTTCCCTCATTCAGGAGGCGTCTCTCCGAAAGCCCACTCCAATGGGGTCCTCAAAGGCGGGGCCGAGAAGCCCTTCGCCCGAGGTAAGCGTCGGGTGTGCGGCAGGGGTTCGGCGGCGCCTATGCGGGGCTGAGGAGCACAGGGCGCTGGGGGCCGAAGGGCGAGGCATGTTTGAGCCCTGAAGGGGCGAGTTTGCCTCGCGTGCCCCTGGCGACCGAGCACCGCAAGGAAGCCCGAAGGGCCCCTGCATCGAAGCCGCCGGGCCCCTGGCGCACAACTGGCGCGTGCCACGCCAACGCCAACGCCAACGCGAACACCTGGTGCGTGCCACGTCAACGCCCACTCAAGGTACAAAAAGAGGCCAAACGAAAAGGGCCCACGAGGGGCCCTTGACTCCTGCCGGGTGGCGCTTATTTCTTCGCGTAGTCGTAAAAGCCCCGCCCCACCTTGCGGCCCAGGCGACCTGCGTCGACCATTTCCTTGAGCAGTGGCGCCGGTCGGTACTTAGGATCGCCAAAGCCCTCGTGGAACACCTGCATCACCGCCAGCAGCGTGTCCAGGCCGATCATGTCGCACAGCGCCAGCGGGCCGATCGGGTGGTTGCAGCCCAGGCGCATGCCGGCGTCGATTTCTTCGGGGGAGGCCAGGCCCTCTTGCAGCACGAAGATGGCCTCGTTCAGCATGGGGCAAAGGATGCGGTTGACCACAAAGCCCGGCGCGTTCTTCACTGTGATCGGGGTCTTGCCCACGGCCTGCGCAAATTCCACTGCCACCTGGTGGGTGGTGTCTGAGGTTTGCAGGCCGCGGATCACTTCCATCAGCGCCATCACCGGCACCGGGTTGAAAAAGTGCATGCCCACGCAACGCTCAGGGCGCTGCAGCACCGCGGCCATCTGGGTGATGGAAATCGACGAGGTGTTGCTGGCAATCACCGCATCCGGGCCGACCACCTTTTCCAGATCGCGCAGGATGCGCAGCTTGAGCTCCAGGTTCTCGGTGGCTGCCTCGATCACCAGGCCGCAGCCGGCCAGATCGGCCTGTGAGGTGGAGGTCTTGATGCGGGCCATGGCCTGGGCCTTGGCCTCGGGCGTGAGCTTTTCCTTTTGCACCAGACGGTCCAGGCTGGCGCTGATGGTGGCCAGGCCTTTTTGCAGGGCTGCGTCTGAGATGTCGGTCATGGTGACATCGAGGCCGGCGACTGCGCAGACCTGCGCGATGCCATTGCCCATGGTGCCGGCGCCGATAACGCCAATGTGACGAGTGCTCATGGTCAAAAAATTCGTGGAGGAAGAAAGAAGAAGTTGAGGCGGCAGGTGCAGCGCTCACGCGCCGCCGCACCGAAAGCAAATGAGCATTCTAGGGCGCGTAATGCCGTGTGTTTGCCACGCCAGATGCAGTCATCCTGAGTGGAATGCCGGTCTGGACCACGCGCTGCACCGGGCTCGCTATCGCGAGAGGACAACCGAAGCGCCATTCGCCCCCAGCCCCAAGACCGCGCTCAGACCGACGCGCGCGCCTTCGACCTGCCGGCCCGCGGCCTCGCCACGCAGCTGCCAGGCCAGCTCGCAGACCTGCAGCACCCCCTGTGCGGTAGTGGCCTCGCCGAAGGACAGAAAGCCACCACTGGGGTTGATCGGTAGCCGGCCCGCCAGACCATAGCCGCCGTTGGCGAGCAGACGATCCGACTCGCCCGGTTCAGCGAATCCAAACAGCTCGGGCCAGGCGAGAACATGCCAGGCGGTGTTGTCCGCCATCTCGATCAGGTCCACGTCGGCATGCGAGACGCCCGCCTGCGCCATGGCGCGATGCACCGCGCCCACGACCTCGCTGGTGTGGGAGGTGCCTGGCATGAGCGTTTGCGACACGGTAGGAATGCGCGCCGCCGGGTCGCCGAACTGGCCGGTGGCTGCGGCGCACCCGGCCACCCGCACCATTGGGCCACCGCGTTGGCGGGCTTGGGCTTCGGTGCCCAGCACCAGGGCGGCGGCGCCGTCGCTCACCGCACAGATCTCAAGCAGATGCAGCGGGTCGCTCACCACTGGTGAGGCCAGCACCTCCTCGATTGAGCAGGCCTTGCGGTAGCGGGCTCGGGGGTTACCCAGCGCGTGCTCGTGCATCAGCGACGAGGCGGCGGCGAAGGTCTCTGCCCGGGTGCCGAAGTCGTGCATGCGCCGGCGCGCCTCCAGTGCCCAGTAGGCCGGGTTGGTGGCGCCCATCGCCACCCACCTCAGGAAGTCCGGGTCGCTGATGTCGTCGGCCAGCCCCGGCGGGCGGGGAATGAAGCCTTTGGGCATGCGCTCGGCGCCCACTGCCGCAGCGACATCGCACTGGCCGCTGGCGACCAACGTATAGGCCTCGTGGATGGCAATCGCCCCGGCGGCGCAGCCGCCACCCACGTTGATTGCGGGAATACCGCTCTCGCCGCCGGCCTGCAGGATCGCGTTGGCGTGCAGGCCCCAGCCCATGCCGCCCTCGAAGCGGGAGCTTGCCGCCACCAGGCCTTGCAGGTCAGCCCAGGCCAGGCCGGCGTCCTTGAGCGCTTCTGCCAGCGCGTCGAGCGCCAACTGCAGCTGGGGCTTGTTCGGGAACTTGCCCCAGGGGTGGGCGCCTGCGCCCAGCACGTACACCGGCCTCATTCGCTTGCCCCTTCAGCGGAAATGGCCGCTGCGACTGGCCTGAATTGGTAGGTGAGCACGTCACGACCCTCGCTATCCCGGTGCAGAACGCCAGTGGTCAACACCACCGGCTCGCCGATGCGCCAGTCCTGCGGCGCGCGGCCAGTGAGCATGGCCATCACCCGCAGGCCCTCGGGTAGCTCGACGAGGCCCAGGGCGTAGGGCGCCCAGTTGTCCATGGCGAAGAGTGCCGGCGGACGGTAGGCCTGCACGGTGAAGCTGTAAAGGGTGCCCTGTGGCCCGAGGGGGATGTCCTGCGGCGCTTTGTCGGTGCAACGCGGGTGACGGCAGCTGAGGCTGCGCGGAAAGTAGACCGAGCCGCAGCCGCGGCAGCGGGACGCGAGCAGCCGGGTGCTGTCGCCCTGGCCTTCAAACAAGCCCTGTACGACCGGGGCGGAATCGATGGCGCTGTTCACAGCGAAAGGATGTCGCGCACTTCGCGAAAGTACAGCGTGTCGCTGGCGACATCGGTCACATGCACCTCGTGGCGCACGTAGCGGCGCTCGCGCTTGATGAACTTGTCGATCGCCCGGGTGGTGATACGCACGGTGGCGCCCACTGGAATTGGCTCGAGGATCTCCGAGTCGTGGAAGGTATGGATGGAGCCTACCGCGAAGGGCTTGGTGTGGTCGAACTGCACCGACAGCACGAAATGTGAAACCAGCAGCGGCGGCACCACCGCCGGGCCGAAGGGCGATTCGCCTGGGATTTTCCAGGTGTTCATCTTCCAGCCCTCGTACCAGGGGTTGTAATCCTCCACCGCGTCTGCGTAGAGGATCACAAGCTCCGGGGTGATGTGCAGCTCTCGCGAGAGCTCGTCGCCAATGGCGACCATGTCCCAGTAGGTCTGGGATTCCTCGGCCAGGCTGTCGACAAAGTCGCGCACCTGGCGGACCTGAATCTCGGTCATCGGCATCAGGGCGTCGGTAGCGGGGAGGGTTTTGTTCTCAGTCATTCGATTGCTTTCTTCAGACGCCCACGTCCACTTCGACCCAGCCCACGGTTTTCTTGTCGCCGGCCTCGTTCTCGGCCCAGACATCGACGGTGAATCGATAGCCATTGCCCTTGGGCGTTTTCTCGCGTACCACGCCATGGGTGGTGATCACCTCATTGGCCAGGGTCGACCCCACGTATTTGCACACCACGCGGGCGCCGCGCAGGAAGTTGGCGCCGAAGTGGTTCACGCACATCTCGGCGATATAGGCCGAGGACATTTCGCCGGTCTGTATGGGGGCAGCGAGGCCTGTTTGCGCGGCGTACACCGGGTCCCAGTGGTTGGGGTTGAAGCGGCCCCACAAGCGCGAGCCCATGAGCTGGATGGCGGCCTTCTTCTTCACGCCCACCAATGTGTGGCCGACCGGGGTGTCGCGTGTGACCAGGCCCTGAACGGGGCGGCCGAGAAGTGTGTCTGTCATGGAGTCCCTTTCTTTGCTTCGTATCGGATTCCGGCGTCGTCTGTGCGGGTGCGGCATGCGCGGCAGCGCCGGTTGGAAGGAGGGTTCATTGCCTCAGGCGGTTAGCCCCAGGCGTTCCAGCGCAATCTGCGTGAGCAAGAACTTGCGGGCTCGGCCTGATGGCGTAGCCGGAATGTCCTCGGCGCGGATCCGCAGCACATGGCGCGGCACCTTGAAGCGAGCCACCCGCTCGCGGCACAGCGCCAGAAGTTCCTCGTCTGGCACTTGGGGTGAGTCGCGCAGCACCACGAAGACCACGCCCACCTCGCCCATGCGCTCGTCGGGGACGGGCACCACATGGGCCTGAAGCACGGCCGGGTGGGTGACCAGCAGGTCTTCCACCTCGGTGGGCATGACTAACTCGCCGCCGCAGCGGTAAGACTCCTTGCGGCGCCCCACCAGGGTGAGGTAGTCGTCCGCGTCGATACGCCCCAGGTCTCCGGTGCGCAGCCAGCCGTCGGCGGTGAAGGCCTCCGCGGTCGCCTCGGGCTTGTTGTAGTAGCCAGCGGTCACGCCCAGCCCCTTGGCCTGCAGTTCTCCCACCTCGCCAGTTGCGACGAGGCGACCGGTTTCGGGGTCGACCACGCGGTAGGCCACCAAGCGCCCACCCAGAACCGGGTCACCCGCGGGGCCCACATCGCGTAAGCGGCCGTTGGTGCTGAGGCGCCGCTCGGCCGGATCGTCCGGGCGGGTGACGGTGCTGGAGGCGGTGACCTCGGTCATCCCGTAGCCGGTGGTCAGTTCCACCGGGCCGAGCCACTCGTCTATCTGGGCCCAGAGGGTGGCTGGCGAGCGGCCCCCCGAAGAAATCATGGAGAGCAAAGAGGGCAGGGCGCGGCGACGCCTGCGCTGCTCGTCGACCAGCGCCAGGGTCATGGTGGGAATCAGCAGCACATCGCTGGCTTCATGTCGCTCGATCCCGTCCAGCGTCTCGGCTGCATCAAACCGCAGCTGCGGCACGATGGAGCCACCCACGAACAGCGCCGCCAGCATGCCCTCCACGTAGCCGTAGACGTGGTACATCGGCAGGGAAAACAGAATACGGCGTCCGTCCTCGAAGGCTCGGCCCCAGGCGCTGCCAAAGGCGGTGCGCAGCATCATGTCGTGGGTGATCATCACCCCCTTAGGCGCGCCGGTGGTTCCGGAGGTATAGATGATGTCGCAGTTGCTGTGAGGGTCGCGCTGCGCGAGCGCCTGCCAGGCCAGGCCGGCGCCAAAGTCCTGCAGCTGCTTGGCGCCTTCGCGGGGACCTGCCGCTTCCCCGGTGGGAAACATCACCACCTGTCGCAGCTTCGGGAAGGCCCCACCGCCGCCTTGTTGCGCCCAGCCTGGTGCGAGTTCGTCGAGGAACTGTTGGTAGTTCAGGCCTCGGAACTGGTCCATCGTGATCAGCAGCACTGCGTCCGACTGGCGCAGCACGTAGCCCAACTCGTCTCGCCGGTTCAGGAAGTTGATCGGCACGCACACCGCGCCGGCCCGCGCAATCGCGAGCTTGGTAGCCACGAAGGCAGGGTAGTTGGCCATGAGCAGGCCCACATGGTCGCCGGGGCGAACACCCGCCGAAGCCAGGCCTGCGGCCAGCTGCTCTGACCATGCCTTGACCTGTGCGTAGCTCCAGCGGCCCTCATCGGTCACAACGCAGGGCCGCTGCGGGAACTCCGCCGCAATGGCGTCAAACAGCTGGTCGAGTGTGCGTGACTGCCAGGACGGAAAGCGCAGGCGCAAGGCCTCCTGACGCTGTGTCACAGGGGCTGTGGCGACTTGAGTGGCAACTTGAGCGGCGGTGGCTGGGGGTGGGTGCATGGCAACTTGGCGACTGACGAGAAGAGCTCAGAAATTGACTCGTAACCGGGTGTTCGAATGCCCGCGAAGCGACGAGGCCTAGGTGCACTTGAGGCCGGAACCGGGCAACAGCCGCAACAGTAATACTCGCCGGTAGCCTTGTCTACTGGTTGGGATTGGGGTATTTACTGATGAGTTTTTCCCCCTGGGTCGGATTTTCATACCTAGAATATCCAAAGAATACTCACCGGTAGCTCGATCTACCACCGGGAAATTTGCTGCATTGGCTGGACGCGTTCTGCCGGGCGGCGACCCAAGGGATAAAGAATGCAAGAAGTAGATGCGATCGTGATTGGCGCCGGCTTTGCCGGACTGCGGGCCCTGCACACGCTGCGGGGTCAGGGCAAAAAGGTGCTGGTTCTTGAGGCCAGCGACGGCCTGGGCGGCGTGTGGTACCACAACCAGTACCCCGGCGCCCGCTGCGACGTGGAAAGCTACGACTACTCCTACAGCTTCTCCCCGGAGCTCGAGCAGGAGTGGCGCTGGAGCGAGCGCTACGCCACCCAGCCCGAAATCCTGCGCTACATCAACCACGTGGCCGACCGCTTCGACCTGCGCAAGGACATCTTGCTCAATGCCCGCATGACCGAGGCGCGCTACGACGAGCAGGCCGCCCGCTGGATGATCACTGCCGTGGACGGCCGCCAATGGAGTGCGCGCTACTTCGTGATGTGCGTCGGCCAGCTCTCCACGACGAAAGCGCCCGAATACCCCGGGCAGTCCAGCTTCAAGGGGCGCGTCATTCATAGCGCTGTGTGGCCCCGCAATGAAACGATCGACTTCACGGGCAAACGCGTGGCCATCATCGGCACGGGCTCCTCGGGCATGCAGATGACGCCGGTGATCGCCCGCCTGGCCGCTCACCTCACCGTTTTCCAGCGCACGCCCAACTTCAGCGTGCCGGCGTCCAACGCCCCGGTGTCCGACGAGGAAGACCGCCAGGTCAAGGCCCACTACCGCGAGCGCCGCGAACGAGCCTGGAACTCGCCCACCGGCCTGGGCTTTGCCGTCAACCGGCAGTCGGCTCTCGAGGTCAGCCCCGAGGAGCGCGAGAAGGTGTATGAGGCCGCCTGGCACCACCTGGGCTTCGGCTTCGCGTTGGCCTACCACGACATCCTGCTCAACGCCGAGGCCAACGAAACAGCGGCCGAGTTCATCCGCCGCAAGATCGCCTCGGTGATCGAGAAGCCCGAGCTGCGCGAGAAGCTCGTGCCGCGCGGCCACCACTTCGCCGCCCGCCGCCCGTCGGTGGACAGCGGCTACTTCCAGACCTTCAACCGCGACAACGTCGAACTGGCCGACATCAAGGAGTCGCCAATCGTCGAGTTCACGCCCGAAGGCATCCGCACCACGGCCAAACATCACGCATTCGACATCGTCATCTTCGCCACCGGCTTCGACGCCTTCACCGGTTCGCTGTACAAGCCGGCCATCGTCGGCCGCGGCGGCATCACCTTGCGCGAGAAGTGGGCCGACGGCCCGGTCACCGAGCTGGGCGTGTCGGTCTCCGACTTCCCCAACATGCTGATCGTGGTCGGCCCGGGGAGCCCGTCTCTCCTGAGCAACGTGATGGTCTCCATCGAGGAGCAGATCGACTGGCTGGCCGCCCTGATCAAGAAAATGGACGAACAAGGCGTCGTCGAGTTCGAAGCCGAGCCCGAGGCCGAACGGGCCTGGGTGGCACATGTGAACGAGCGCGCCCGCCAGACGCTCTACCTCACCACCGACTCTTACTACAACGGTGCCGAAGTCAAGGGCAAGCCGCGGGTCTTCATGCCTTACACCGGTGGCGTTCGTGGCTACCGACGCCACCTGAGCGAGTGCGCTGAGCAAGGCTATTCCGGCTTTGCCCTTCGCAAGACCCCGGCGGCCCGTGCCGCTCAATCGGAGGCGCCGCAGGCGGCCTGAGCGATGAAGCTCGATTTCGACGGTCAGGTGGCGGTGGTGACAGGCGGCGGCGGCGGCATTGGCCGCGCCGTTTGCGTGGCCCTGGCACGCGCGGGCGCCCGGGTGCTGGTGGTCGACTTGGACCGTGCTGCTGCCGAAGCAACGGTGGCCGAGGTGGCGGCGGCGGGTGGCCATGCCCAGATGGCCGTGGCCGACGTGAGCCGCAGCCAGGACGTCGCTGCCTACGTGGCGCAGGCACTGCAGGCCTGGGGGCGAATCGATGTCTTTATGAACAACGCCGCCTGGCAGGGCCCGATCCATACTTTGGTGGACTACCCCGAGGACCTGTTCGACCGGGTCATGGCCATCAATGTGCGTGGCGTTTTCTTGGGTTTGCAGCATGTGCTACCTGTGATGATTTCTCAGGGTCGCGGCGCGGTGGTCAATACCGGCTCGCTGGGCTCCTATATCGGCACGCGCATGCTGGGCCCCTACACCGCCAGCAAGCATGCGGTGCTGGGGCTGACCAAAACTGCCGCCCTGGAGGTTGCGCGAAAGGGCGTGCGGGTCAATGCGGTCTGCCCCGGGCCG
>JACCEC012283905.1_pt1 | contig 28874 bp, 28 predicted proteins | sample 7450121 | NCBI WGS metagenome assembly JACCEC01 (sample SAMN15323455, study PRJNA562643) | freshwater metagenome | isolation source: river surface water | place: USA:Blue River Watershed | collected 2017-08-18 | reverse complement strand
ATCACACATAGCCTTCTTCATAGGTAACGCCCACAGCCTGAGCCGCTGCCTTGTGGCCCTCTGCCTGTTCCAGCACCTTAGCCAATGCCGCCGATGCTGCGGGGTGTGCCGCTTGGGCCGAAGGGATGATGACCTCTTGAAGCCGAACCGCCTTGCCCAGCACATCGCCACAGCGCACGGACAGCATACCGTCAGCCCCTTGTGCCTTGCTCAGGCTGATAACGGTGCAGATCAACACAGCGTCATCGCTGGGGTCGGTTTCCCATTGAACGAGATTCTTCCCGAAGCAGGAACGAAGGAACTTCCCAGTGTCGCCCGTGAAGCGTTGCCCCAGTTCTTGGCGCTTGTCCGCCTCTGCTGCCTCTGCCTGAGCCTGAGCCTCATCGATCGCGCGCTGTTCCAGCGCATCATAACGTTGCGCCAGCCCCGCCAACGTGTCGCACAGACGGGAATCGAATTCTGCGATTTTGGCCGCTGTGGCTTTGAAGCCGTCACCGGACGATAAGCGCATGCTCAGGGCATCTGCTGAGGCATGCTCCCCCTTAGCCCGCAGTTTGGAGATTTTGTCCAAAGTAGCGAGCGCATAGACCTGTTCGCTCCCATGCACAGCTTCAACGATAGCACGGCACCCACGCACCCCCAGGGTGCTAATGTTGGAGAAGCCCCGGGAGTACATGGGGCCATCGATTCCGCACAGTTCCCGAACAGTGGCGATCACCGCCCCCGCGTCGTGCCTCCCCTCCCCCCGGAAGTCTTTTCGGAGCTGTGCCCACGCATCCGAACGGGCAAGATCGCGGGTCTCTTTCTTCCCGCTGATAACAGCCAAAGCCATCAGGCTTTCGGGTGCCAATCGCTTCTTTGCGTCAATGCGCTGTTGCTTTGCAGTAGCCATGTTCGTTCTCCGATCTGTTGATCTAGCACTTGCTAGCACAAAGGCCCGTCTAGGCCTTTGGGTTAACATGCTGTCATTAGGTCACAGCAGCCCGACGTGTCAAGTGCTTTTAGCTGCTTTCGTCAGGCTACGCCATGTACTGCGATAGCCTTCAAACCCTGCCACAGCATGGTTGCTGTGGCTGCTACATGCACGGATACATGCCACGGCGTGCGGGTCGAACGGGTCACGATTGCCAGCGTCTAGAGCTGCGCCTACCTGCTTTGCGTACAGCCCGACGGCGCCCATGGGATGCACTTTGATGGTCTTAGCCTTCTTCGTTGCACGCCACACGGCAGGCACCGAACCCGTCCAGCCCGCTGCCTTATTGGCGCTGCTGTTAATGACGCCCATAGGGCGCAGCTTGAGTGCCCGCACAGCTACGGAAGGTGCCTTAGCTGCTTTGAGGGTTGCGGGTGTCTGCTTCATGTGTCTGTTCTCCGATCTTTCAGGTAGTGGGCTGTATGGGTGTCCGTCTTGTGTGGCCCTATGGCGGGCCGATTACTGCCTGGGTCTACCTTCCCAGGCGATAGATGAAGCCTTGTTACAATTTCACATTGTGAAATAGAGCTAAGCAACGAGGCCGGAACTTAGACAGCTTTACGAACTGTCTGTCTATTAGTGTACCAAAATCTATCTAAGATTCCGCCCTTAGATGGCCGCATCCAGACGGTCGGGATGGTAGGATGACGCTCCTTCAGCCACCGAAGGACGCTAAGCGCAGACCGGGAGCTGTGCCCCGATAGCACCAAGCAGAGGGCCTCTGCCTGCTTCTGGGTGGCGCTGCCTTGCCAGTACCCGGAAGTGTGGCTAATGGACAGCACCCCGTCGTGGTATTGTACAAGGACGGCGCCGAACCGTCGAATAGGGATCATGTGTATCTCCAATGTGCCTAGCAGAGTGCTAGCCTAAGCCTCGTAGCTTAGGGCAGCATTCAACCCGCCTAGGCGGGTCTAGGGTCTAGTGTTTACAAGTCGATCGGCTTGCCATTGCAGACTTCCAGCATGCGCTTCAGTTCGGGGTTCGCCCACAGCATGGAGTCAAGCTGTGCGTGCTGTTCAGCAGTCAGGGTGCTGGCGGCGTACACCTGTTGCAGCAGGATGCAATCATCGGCATCCGCAGTCAGTGTGAGGGTTTCGGCGTGCATCGGGGCCATGCCCATGCAGCGGGCCATGCTTGCAGCAACCAAGAGGCGGCTGGCCGGGACGTGCAGGAAGTGAACGGCGCCGATGGTGAAGGAAGTAGTGCTCATGTCGTAATCTCCGATGATCTAGGAAGGCCCTAGTATAAGCCATCGTCAGGCTTATAGCAAGGCCCGAAGGCCCCTATTTTAGTGCATCCCGAGCACCACCTTCGCCAGCCCGTGCCGCCCTTCCCGCATGAGCCAGCCCCCCGTGGCCCGGGCCTCAGCAGGGCACCCCCGAAGCAGCACCAGGGCCGTCAGATCGGCCCCAGCCGGGCCGCTGAGCCGTTCCCGTAGGGTGGCACGGATCGCAGCAGAAACACGCCCCAGCGCCCGTTCTAGGCCGTCTGCACGTTCCCCGAAACGCTGGGCATCCCCCAACTCGCGCCCCAGCGCCCGGAGAACGTTCGCCGCCTCTGCGGGGAAGCTAGCCACAGCCCGCGCAAGCTGGGCAGCGGTACCACAGCGGGCAGCCTCCCAGACCAAAGCAGTAGGCCCCAGGATGCGGGAGCCGTTGTCGTGGCAGTACACGGGTACGCCGAGCGTGTCCAGTTGGCGTGTGTTCATGAGCTTCTCCGATGAGCGGCACTATTGCCGCGATGTCTGAACTTTAGCACAACCACCGACGCTGTAGAGCAATCCCGACAAGATCACAGGGTCTCCCGGCAACTATCTAAGAAATATGCGCCCGCGCGTGTAGCAGGATGCGTGCCAGCAGGGCATGCGTATGAACGAATATAAGGCACTGCCAATATAAGCAGCTACGCATATAAGCCGCCGCTTATATGCAACTATGCGCATATCAGCATATAAGCAAGGCCCTATGGGGGAAATTGGCTGTTCTCAGCTTGGAGTACCCCCTCGCAAAATTGCACCAAAAATAAAAGCCGACCTAGAACACAGGGTCGGTCACAACTATGCTACCGTCGGTACGTTGTAGTATGTTACGCGGAGCCAGGTCTAGGCGGCTAATCGGATCGTACGCGTTGCCGACTAGGGCGGCGGCTAGGATGTGCTTACACAGAAGTACCAGTTGCTTGGCCTGAGCTAATGATCTGCAACCAGCGGCACCTGTTTCTCTGACTACCTGTGTTACCAACGCCTGCGGGTAGTGCTGCATATGCAGGCACTCTACGACCGCCTGAATTGCCTGGCCGTGGCTAGCACGAATACACTCAGTTAGGGGTAGCGGGTCGCTTCGCAAGCGCTCCATAGTCACTATGGTATAGTCGCAGACGGGTTCTACTTTCAGGATACGCGGGCCGAACTGACATGGCTGCTCCTCTAGTAACCGCACATACCGAAGGTACGCCGCGTTGTGCTTGTTGAGCACTACCTTGGATACAGTGTCGTCGCTGTTTGCGTACACTGCTCCGAAGGTGCCAGCACCGAGCATGTCCTCGTGCTTGAAACGCTGGTGTAGATATGCCTGCCTACTCATACGACAGCCTTGTTAAAGGCCTTGATGTCCCCCCCGCGCACAGTCTGTAGCTTGTACTCAGACCCTGGTGTGTAGGACACGTAGGCATACTGCGGGCAACGCTTGTCGAGGTACACAAGCAGGCACTTGCCGTACACGAACGCACCTTGCACAGTGCATCCGAGCACCGTCACGAGGCCTTGGGGCACCTCCAACCCCCGCAACTCGCTGTTGAACCGCACCTCCAGCAGCGTACGGCCAGGGTACGGGCAGCTTGCAGATACGACTTCTGGCAATACTGCATCTACCTGCTCCTCGGCCAGCGCTGTGCATACCTTGAAGAAGTCAACCACGTCATCCGCAGCACCGATACTGCGTGACGTACGAAGGCTGTCCAGCGCCTTAGTAGCCCATTCGGACAGCTTGGCCCCGGTCTCGCCGGGAAGTGGCGGAAGTTCGGTGTTTGTCATTTGTAAATCTGTTTAAGAAGTGATTGGAAGCTGCGCTTGGCCTGTGTAACCGGCACACCGAGCTGCTTTAGCACGCTCTGTACCCGCGCAGCGGCAGCCTTAGCTGCTAGTTCCCCACGCATCTTGTCCTGGTCTACCCGTAGAGACTCCTGAAAGTGGTGTACAAGCCCCGACAAGGCGTCCACGCGGTCGTCATGCGTTAAACATCCCGTGCTCGTAGTCAGCTTCATGATCTGCCACATCAACGTATACAGCTTTTGCTTAGTAACCTCGTATACGGAGGCAGTTAAGTGGTCGTCCTCAACCGCCGTGCGGGTCATAACCAGGCTACCACGCCCGATGACTGGTGCAAGGATACCAACAATGCGTTTCTCCTTGTGCCCGCTAACCATCTCGTCAGCAACAGTGACGCTACAGCCGTGTACTTCTGCGTGGGCTGCCTGCATAATTGGCGTAAACACAGCCGAGAACGCACCGTAGCCCATGTTCTTTTCCACAATCACGGTGGTTAGCTTGAACCTACATAGCAGCCGCGCCAGCTCCAGCAGCGTCTCCTTATCGTAGCCGCCCGGTACGCCGCCAACCGATAGGACGTAGATAGTGCTGTTAGCTACACAGCCGATAGCGAACGCAGTCTCGTCTGCATTTGCCCCACCCGGCGCCGGGTCGATGTACGCCACGACTGTGCCTACCCCGATGGTGTCGTTACTGATGGACTGTGGTGTACTAACGGTGTACTGGTTGCCAGCTACCCGAACGTTGTGCAGCTTGTCCTTGCCCATGCCACGAATAACCTGCACAGGCACATGCTGCTCGATATGTGCATCCAGGTATACTAGCTGCTCCGTACGGAGCGGGAAGCGCCCGGCATCGGTTAGCCGCGTGCTCAGCATGTACTGCAACATGAACGACGCAATACCGTTCTGTAGCTCCTTGGACTGAAGAGCAAGCTCGCTACGCAGCTCCGGGTCTGTGGGCTGCCCCATATTCCCTAGCAACCCGCCACCCGTACACAGGGACGGGTTGAGTGCTATGGCCTCCGCGATTTCCGGGGCCAATGTGTCACCGTACTCCCGCTGTTGCGCTTCCGTAGGGAAGCGTCCTGGCCACACACGCACGGATACACCACGCCCTGGGAGCGTATTGTAGATGCTGTCGCCGGTCTGTGGGGTGCCAAGCCAAATGATACGACCCTGCCTAAATGCATCCGTGGTGTACTCAGTGGTCTTGCCGGAATCCGGTACAAGGTTCGCAAATTCTCGCGTCCGCTCCAGCAGTTGCTCCCGCTGTGTGGCCGAGCCTGCGTTCTTCAGGCTCTCCACGTCGTCGATCAGCAGCAGGTCTGCGCGGTTCCCGGCAAGGTTTGCCGTTACGCCCAGGCAGCGAACGCTAGGTGCAGCGGACACCCCCTTCAGTGCCCCGTGTACATCCATACTTGCGGCGCTTGTGCGATCCCCAGCCGAACGGTCTGGGCGCAGACACGCAAGCACCTCCCATGTGGTGATGAGCCGTGCAACGAGCCCGGAGATGTCGGATGCAAGCTGCTCGCCTGCGGAGATTATGAGCACCCGGCAGCTCGGGTTATGCACCAGAGTAAAGCAGCAGAACAGCGCCGCAATCGTGGTCTTTGCCTGACCCCGCTGCGCCTGCACCATGATCTCTTTAGGCCCCACCTCCATGAAGCGCCCGATGAGCTTTTGTACACGACTTGTGCCGAAGCCGAGCTCCCTCATACCGTCCACGAGAAAGGGCTCAAACTGACTGTAGTGCCCCTGGATCAGGCGCAGTGCTGCTACTCGCTGGTTGATGTCCATGTTAGTTGAGGAACGGGTTGGAGTTCACCGCACGGGCGAGGTCAACGCTCTCTGCGAACTCCTTTTCCGTAAGCGGGGCGCTGCTTTGCAGCCGCTCTGCCAGCTTCTGAAGCGCGCTGTTTTCCGGTACAGCCGTGATCTTGTTGTCCGCAAGCAGCTTAGCGGCTACGGCTAAGTAACTGGCCGGTGGGTCTACTGTGATAACGTCGCCTGTCTTGGTTACTACACTTACACCGTCACTGATGATCGTCGTTAGGCGTGCGGTCAGCGCCTCGAACAGTGCCCGCAGTTTGGCTTCCGTTGCCATTCTTGAGTCCTTTCTTAATGTCGATCAGTACCTTGACGATTAAGAGTATTGTGTACACCACCGTCAGAAGAACAAGCACGTCTGGAAGTGTTCTCCAGAATTCGTTATAGGCAGTAACCGCTACTGGGGCGGCACTTGCTGCCTTAGCGGCAAGCGAGGTTCGTGGTTCCATTAGACCTGCGGGTTGAGGATTGTAAACACTACAGTATGCGTCGCAGTTACTGTGGTAGAACCTTTGTTAGTAAGGGACACGATAAACCCGCCTGTGAACACGCGCACACACGCGGCCTCTATCGAGTCGCCCGTTGTGCCAAGACGATGCACTATAACGCTGCTGCCGCCAAGCACTGTATCGTTGGAGACCTGAAAGATATTCCGCGCACCGCCGGCGAGGCCGATAGAAGCGGTGTTGATTCGCCCGGATAAGCCGTTAGCTGTAACTGTAGATGTCCCAGTGCCTGTCTGGGTTACTGTTACGTGGTTACTGGCAGAGTAACCGATGCTACTGGTGGCAACGTGGTAGTTAGCAGCACCGACGGCTTCAGTGATAGCCCCCTGTAGCCAAGGGTCAGAGGCGTTGTGCGCATGGGCAACCGCTGCGGCCCCGACCTCAGTCGGGGAGTATGTCGGCTTGGAGGGCGCCTTAGCCCAGGAGTACACGTCCGAGGCTGGGCGTGGGTTAGACAGGCGTGTGTCTGTACCTAACACGCACTGCGTCCCAGTCGCATCCCCGCTAGACGGCACGTCCCGGGACGACGCAGACCCTAGGCCGAAGGCACTCAGCACCTCGGTGTAATCTTGTGCCTGGGCCAACTCCAGGCCGAGTTCAGACCACCCGTCAAGCTGCGCGATGTGTGTCCCATAGTCGCCAACACGACCACTGGTGAGGAATACCCCGCTTGCTCGCTTGATAATGCCTAGCAGACGATTTGTGCGTTGGGTTTCTACCACGATAGACCCCTCCGAGTCGATCGTGCCACCAACCACAGTTATGGTAGTCGCCCCGACTGGCAACGCTACGGTGCAGCAGAACTCGTCGGAGTCAATGTCCGATGCGACGATAGTGACGGTTTTTCCTGGCGTCGTTACAGCTACGCCGTTATTTGAATCGCTTATGTGTACGTTTGTGTCAGTATCAGTTACGCGCCACGAGAATAGCGGCGGCTTTGTAGCCGTAATAGTATGGATCGGGTACTGGCTCCAGTCACGGGCCTCTAGCGCCGTGTAGCGGGCCTGACGCTCTGCTAACACGCGGGCAGAGCGTGTCTCGCCTATCGTGGTGGCCCAGTCAACCAGCGGACTAGCCGGTGTTTGTCGGTGGACGATTAGCAATACCCCATCCCCGACCGGCGGGGAAACTGTTACTGTGTTGTCCACAACACTGTGTGGCAACTCCAGCACCTCCTCACTCTCGGAATCGTATGTCCACGTCTTAACGTGGTCGTCGCTGATACGCGGGAACGTGATAGGAACCTCCAATGTTTCCCCGTCCATTATGTAGCGAACCTGAGAACCCAGCTCTAGCGCGGTTAAGTATCCCATGTCTCTGTGTCCTTAATGATGGTTGTCGATACGTTACCGAGGGCAAGTAGTGATGTATTGGAGTGACCGCTAGCAGGCTCTGCGGCCAGCAGCTCCAGCACCTCCGCATTAACCGGGGGCAGTGCTATCTCCGTGTCGTTGATGCGTAGTGTAGCGCTTGATTCTTGCAGCAGTAGACGACAGTTTAGCAGCACTGCCTTGTACTCCCATAAGTTGGGAGCCCACGCAAATAGGCACTCCCCCAGTATATGCTCTGTGCCGCCGTGCGTCACAGCCAGCAAGGTAGATTGTCCATTTAGCACACCACGCAGCCCAACCGCCACACCGCCTCCACGGAGTATGTACGTGTTTGGGCTAGTCGGCGGGCCGTACCACCATACCTGCCAACGAACAACAATCGGCAGCCTGCTTGTGAATACCTTACTCCTGAGTAAGGCACCGTACCACAGCAAATCCCCAGGCCACCTAGTGTGCCTTACGCAGGCCTCACCTAGCACCGGGATAGTAATTACACGTAGACCTCCGGTCGGTTGGTCGAAGTCGTATGCCGGCACCCACGGGGATACGCTAGGGGCGGTGTGGGCCTGCCAAAATGAGTTAGGGTACTGCGCCGGGGTGGCCCCGTACTCGGCGGCTTTATACTGCCCCCATAGCACTAGGCGCAGCGGTAGGGTACTAGCTGAGTACCCGCGCCCATTGAACCGCTGTGCAGTAAGGTCGTAGCCAATAAACGGCTCGTCCTGTATTACCTTGTTATCGACCCAAGGGTATGGCCGGTTCAGCGCTGCCAGCACATGGTGGCGATTAAGGATCATTACTCGTTGCTTTCATTCGGGAGCTGGTTAATCAGGTTGCGGTACAGCGGTAACGTGGCGAACGGGGCGTTGCGCGCAGCATCCCGCCAGTTAACACCAGCGTCGCCGTCAGGTGTGAACACACGATACCAATCGTTGACCATTTTAACGCTGGGGGCGCCTACACCGCCTACGAATGCGTTGCTGCTGGGTTGCACAAACGGTTCCACAATCGGGGCTGCCCAGGTGTCCTTGGCGAATTTACCAAACGACCCGGCAGCGATACTGGCGAAGTTCGTGTACAAGCCGGGCATAGCTGACATATTCAGAGCACCCAGAGCGATCTTTGCTGGTGACAGCGCATCTCTCAGGTATTTCTCCTTCTCCTCTTCTGGTAGCCCGACAGCATTTGCCTGTACACGCGCCATGTACACAGGCGAAAGTGCCAGCATATGCCCCATCATAGTCATTGCCGTATGGAACCACCCATGTGACTCCAGTGTGGCCTTGAGCTGCTTCTCATTAGCCAGCACTGCAAAGTTCTGGAACTGCATGAACGCACGGCCAAACACATTATGCACGTATGGCGCTCGCTCCCCGGCGAACGCCTCCTGAATGGCCGTACCAACTTGCCTGCGCAGGGCCTGTGCGTACTCGCTGGCGACCTCCGGGTTGAACCTCGTAAGATCGAAGTTTACCACCTCACCATCACGAATTACGACAGACGACCACGCCGGATCAGCCCGCATACGTGCGGCCAAGTCCTCCGTCATGCCTGCACGCATCGCGTACAATCGCTGCGTATCAGAGAACGCCTTGTCACCCGCAATATGACGGATGTACTTACTGTTGAGCTGCTGGGCCGTGAACCGCTGCTGAACCGAGTGGATGGCGCGGAAAAGGTTTACCTTGTACATGAGGTCTACGCCGTCACGTAGTACGCGCTGTAGTGTGCTCAGGTCATGATCCGGTACGATGTCACTATCCCGCTCAAACCACGGGATCGCTACCCTGTAGCCCTGCGCCCCGTAATCGTACCCGCTCGCCTTCTCAACACTGCGCAACGCCGGATCGGCACCGGCAGGAAGCGGCTTACCGTTGGCTAAGGCGATTGCTTCGTTTCGTAGACGGTTGAATGCAGGGACTTCCCGTAGCAGAGTGCGGATGCCGAGGTGCGATGACACGTTTACAACTTCGGCCATCTGGTTCCATGCCGCACCACCCATGCGGACTAGGCTGGTCGCTAGCATGGCGCAATCAATAGCGGACGATCTCACCTCCCCGAACGGCTCCCCGTACAACTCTGCAACTGCCTGATCGAAGCGTGCTAACTCGGGAGCAGTTGCGGTTACACCAGCTTCCTTGGAACCTGGCGTAGTTAGCAAATCCCTAATTGCCTGAATACCAGCCCGTCCCCCTATGCCTACCGATACTGCCCCAACATCTGCCGCCACACCACGGGCTTGATGCTCTAGGAGCCCTACGTAGTTCGTGTCGTAGAAATCCAGCAACCGCTTGGGCGTCCCCGGAACCTGCGCCGTCATGTCAAGGGGTAGGCGGTGCTTGGTGTGCCCGGCCTCCGCACCTGCGAACAGCCCGCGCAGTACGAATCGCTCCTGCGAGGACAGGTTGGTGAACTCCCCGAGAATCTCGTTGATGTCACTGATTGCTCCGTGAGCGTTCAGGTCGAACTCCGTGGTGTACCCACCAACAGCCCGCTTACGCGCCCTGCTGATGTAGCGATCCACAAACTCGTTGATGAAGGCCGAGTCCCACGGCACCATTATCGGTGCCCCGGTCAGCGGCTGATACACTAGCTTGCGTACACCATTAACCACAACGGTTTGCTGTTTAAGCGCGTTCGTTGCTAGCTGCTGTCGCAGCACTTCTCTGAGACCATCTAGCTCTTCGGTGGTTGCGTCGAGCAGCTTGTGGTGCGACAGGCGCTGCGGTACATAGGTACTTGGGTCTGAGTCGCCTAACGCCTCCCAGCCCGGCGTCTTATTCAGCACCTGACTATCGCGCAGACGGGTGCTAAGCTCGCCGATCTTGTCCACAGCAGCAGCCACTGCTGGGTGAACATTCCGATTAGGCGCAGCACCAGCAGCGCGTTCCGCCCGCTCTAGCATGACCAGGCGGTTGAACTCCTCACGGAGTTTGTTGCCACCAAGCAGGTAGTCGTACGCTCGATCGTACATACGCACGTTGTTGCTTGTTAGCCAGCTACGGTACGCTGCGTTATCCTCATTCACAAACGAGGACATGATCTTGTTGTACTCCAGGTGCTGGCGCATAGCAGCCGTTGGCACCCCACCAGTAGTCGTCTTCTCAAACAGGTTCCATGCTGCGTAGCGCATAACCGGGCTGCTACTGCGCAGCATCTCTACAGCACCGGACGTTAGAAACGGTATACGAGTAACCCACCCGTCGATACGGGCGCCGAGGTCTGGCTGGTTCCACATACCAGCCGGGTCTGCTGCCCGGTTGATTGTCACTATCTTGGCCTTAATGGCCGCAATGTCCGCAGCGGCGTGTACGGCCCGCTGCTTCTCCTCCGGTGTAAACGTGGACGGGTTGCGGGTAGCTAGATCGTAATGCGGAAGTCGATCTAGGCCGTAGTCTTTTGGGTCTCCGGGTGTACTGTGCAGAAGCGTCCACGGCGGGGCGTTGTACTCGGCGAAGCCTACCGGCTCTTCCCCAAGGATGCCCATGCCAGACGGGGATGACTCTAGCGGGACAACCTTAACCATCTTAGGCGCGGCCGTCCCCCAGCCAAGGTTCTTGTGTTCGCCGAACGCGCCCTGTATGACCAGCCGTTGCGCCAGTAGGTTGTCGAGAATTTCAAAGGCTGCCACGCCGACGGTTTGAACATGCCACCCAGTCGATGCAATCGTGCGGATTACCGCATTCACAACGTCTCGCAGAACTGACAATGCTTTGTCCCGTAGCGATAGGCCTACCGCGTTCAGCTCCCTCTCCACGTAGTTAACAAACTGCTCAGCAAATACCTCGTGGATGTCTAGTGCGTACGCCGGGCGGTCATGTAACCACTTTGCCAGGCTCTTGACACGTGAGGCGCTGCCTATCCGTACATGTGCGAAACGTCCCTCTACAAGGGTCAGGTCATCACCCATAAAACTGCCGCGCCACTCGCGCCATGCCCGCACCAAGGAGGCCACAGCATCTTTGTTTCCTGCGTGCAGCACGGCGTATCCGACAACGTGCCCCATCTCATGCACCACTGGGTGCAGGTCTGTATCGTCTGCTGGCAGACGCACAAGAAACTCTGGTTCCCCGTTCACAATCCGCATCCCAGCCTCCCCTTGCACAGCCGTTGCACGGCGTGCATCCGGTATCCTATACACCGATATACGGGTGTCCGGCAGGAAGGTTGCGGCCAGAATCTTGACCATCTCCGTCTGTCGGAGAAGGTCAGGGGTAGGGTCTTTCTCGGCTATGTATACCTTATGTGGCGCGTCTTCACGCAAGTTTAGTTTGGAGCGCGCTGAGATGCCTTGCAGAACCTCACTGCGCGCTTTTGCCCTTGCCGTAGCCTCCTCTGCTGCCCCGGCGATAGCTGCCGCTCGCTCCGCCTCGGCCTGTGCCTCCTCTGCTGCGCGACGCTTTACGGCCTCGGCGTCTGACTTGCGCTGAAGCTCCTCAGCTACTCGTAGCTGGCGGGTGCGTTGGCGAGCCTCTGCGTCGCGCGCCTTGGCTAGACGGGCAGCCGCACGCTCTGCACGTCCAGCGGCCTTAGCGTCTGCTTTCGCGCGCTGTTGTGCAGCGGCGTACTCTTCCTCGGCCACTCTGGCTTCGCGCAGCGCCTTATCTGATGCGGCTTTCTCTAAGGCGGCAGCGCGCTGTTCTAGCGTCGCGGCAAGCCGCGTGGCGGCGCTAACTTTAGCACGCTGCTCAGACGTGGCCGCTGCCTTGCGTTGCAGTGCTGTGGCCTCTACACGGGCTTTCCGCGCATTGCTACGCACCTCCTGGGCCGCTTCCCGCAGGCGGTTGCCAAGCGCATTGAACTCCTCGCGGGCTGCTATAACCGCTAGGGCAGATGCACGGGCAGGATCGTCGGTAGCTGCGATAGCTGCAAGGCGCCCGGCGCCGTCTGCTTGCGGGTTGATGATGCCGGCCTCTACCACACCACCAGCACGCGCTACCGCATCTTCTACGGCAGCTAGCGCATCTTTCGAGGGCTCCAGCCCGGCCCGCCGAACGACGGCTGTGGAGTCTATAGCGGCCCCATCGTCCACGGCCTGTTTTACAGCGGTGGTCAGGTCGGGTAAAATAACTGTGTCCGGTGTGTGTACCTCCGCGTCCACCCCTACTACAGGGTTGCTGTCGCCTGTAGCTGCCGTACGCACAGCCTCCGCATGAGCACGCACTAGTGAGCCTTCTGCCCCTGGCGTGCTTCCGTCCGGCACCGGCGCGCCCCGGGTCTTTCTGAACTCGCCGAGTGCCCCTTCGAGGGAGAGGCCTACTAGCGTACCAGTTACCACAGTGACCCAGGCCTCGGAGGGCGTAACCTGCCCAGTAATAGCGTTCTCGATACCCACCGCGATGGCTGAGCCCACGGTCTGCTCGGCCGCAGACAGCGCCACGGCAGTACCAACACGCCCGGCATTGGCAAGCGCCTTTGAGCCTACCCCTGCCGCCGTGCGTAACCCGGCGCTGCCCATCCCGATAGCCAACGATAGCGGGTCGCCTGCGATACCACCAAGCAGACCAGCAGCGGCTCCATAGCGGGAGGACTCTCGCACGGCAGCACGACGAACTTCGATCTCTGTGCGCCGATAGGCAAACTGCTCAGGCGATGTACTGTCTAGCGCCCATTCTGCCTCCGCCTCTGTGTAGTCTGCAATGGAGTTGCGGTCTGGCACAAAGCCCGGCACTACCGGGAAGCTAGGCGCCAAGGCAGCATGGAACGCTGCACCGGTTAGACCAATCCCGCCAACTACGCCGAGCTTGGCGACTTGCCCGGCACCGCCTAGGATGCTGTCGTACGCCTCCGCGTCGTCGCGTAGCTTGCGATACATCTCATCGCCGGCCTTAATCCAATCCACCCCACTATCCAGACCTTGCGGGATGTAGCTATCGAGCGGCTTCCGGTACTTCTGATACTCGGCTAGAACTGCTGATTGTGGCAAGTCCCGGCCAGTTACCTTGGCAACGTATGCTTTTGTCTTGTCTCCCCACCTGGCCTTATCCCAGCCACCGTGGTATGCAGCCACGGCGTCATCCCACGACCCGAAGCGTTGGTAATTCTCCCGCATCGTGAGCTGTTGCAGCAGAATTGCATCGTCCTCGTTGAACGGGTCTAGCTGCCTACCGACTCGCCCAGACCATGTGGCGACAGTGCTAGGAAGCATCTGTGCCAATCCCTGTGCCCCAGCCTCAGACACTGCCCTCGGGTTAAAGCCGGATTCGGCAGAAATCTGGGATACCAGCAAGCCAGCAGGCGCACCGATAGCCTCCTCAGATTTCCGCAGCTTCTCTAGCAAAGTGTTCATGGGCCTTGTAGCTCCTGTGCAGATTCTTGTGACGGTCGCATCAGGTTTGCGATGTCTTTATAGGTCGTGTACCTTGTGAACTGCTCCTTACCATGTGCAGTCTCAAGGTAGCCACTAATGGCCAGCATGCCACCACGTCCACCAGTGACGGTTAGAACCTTGGCGTGCTCGCCGAGCAAGGAGCGCACGGCGTTGTCAAAACCATCAGCACTGTCCTCGTACACCCACGGCACCTCCGAGGCTTTTCGACCTGCCCGGAGGCGATCTGACAAGCCGCCAGCGTTGTGGGTATCCATGATGATGTGTCTGCCAGTAGTCACTAGGTGCCCGGACTGCTGCATCGTACGAAGCACACTCTCGGTCGCCACATCTACCGGTACACGAGACATCGATTGCCACGCCTGCACCACATCCAGCAAGCGGTCTGCTACGGGCTGCATAGCCTCGTCCTCAATGATGCGTCCACGCAGCCCCCGAAAACGTACGAGGCTGTCAAACATGCCGAACAGTGTGTTGCGCCCGTTTACCGTATCGCGGATAGTGGTTAGTACGTCTTTAGCCTGCGCCCGCGACTGCTCCGGCAACGCCGGAATCTTCGGATCGGTCAAGGACTGCAAGATGGTCAGGGGGGCGGTTGTTTGCTCTTGCGTAATCTCCGCCGTGTCGTACGCATTGTACACGCGCTCCATACGCGCCGCCGTGTCCGCGCTTGAGAACAGCGCAGTCATTGGTACACCCGCCCTACGCAGGCGGGATGCGGCGTTATACACCTGCACCATCTTGCTAATGTCTATGTTGCCCCCGCTAGTGGCGGCGTCGTACTCACGGCTCAGGTAGTTTGCCGGCTCGCTAAACGACGCCCCGTCTGAGCGGGAGTACGACGCGATGCGCTCAAGACGTGACTGCTGCTCGCTAGAGAGCGGGGCCCGCTGCTGAAGTAGCGGGTACAGGTGCTCGCGGTACGTTACCGCCTCTACAGCCTTGCGCTTGTCCACGTCTACGGTTGCTGGGATATACCCACCAGATAGCATAGACTGCGCAACGAAGCTACGTTCAGCGGCAGCCTGCTCCGCCCTGGCCTGTAGCTTCATCTGCTCGCGCATGTCCCGTTCTTGCGCTTTACGCAAACCCTGGAACAGGCCGTGCAGGTTATTCTCGGCACCTACCATTTCGGTACGCGACACGAAGTTCTGACGACTACCTGTTGTGCGTTTCCAGTTCTGGTTCAGCAGTGCGAGCTGGCCGGACAACCACTTGGTTGCCTCTTCCTCACTTGTACCTCTCCCCATAACATCACGCAACCCCGTCGTGAACAACTTCTGCAAGTTGCCGTGGAACTCGTCAGCCACGGGCATACGCATAAGCTGGCGCTCGTTGGCCACGGCAGCATTGGTCAGTCGGGCTTTTACTTCTGGGGGCATGTCCGCTAGCTCTGGCGCACCCAGTGCTGCCCACACGGCATGCATATTACCACTCTCGCTTAGTAGCTGCAAGGAGCCGGCCACGGCCGAGTGGTACTCATCGTCGCCCATGCCCACCGGGCGGGTAAGGGCGCTGGCACGGAACTCCTGCACTGCTCGGTCGTTTGGCAGGTCACCGCCCATTGCTTTTTGCAGAAGCGTCGCGCTGCTTAGGATGTTGCGCACATGCGCCTGTGCCGCCACAACGCGACCGTGCTTGACGTTTGCTTGCGTATGCGCTGCAAACACCGTGGGCAGGTGACGGGATGCGGCCTGTAGGATGCCGGCGTCTGTCTCTGCATCCCCTGTCCGCGCTTTGTCGAGGGCGCCCTTAACTACGTCGCTGAAGCCCTTGGCGTCTAACGAGGCGTACTCATCCATCCGCGCCATGATGCTCGCCGAAACTTCAGCGGAGCGAGCGTTCGTGGTGTACAGCCGTGCCCCTGCTACCGCATCACCCTCCCCGAACACGTTAACGTACCACGGGCGCTCCTGAACCATTTGCTGCACCGTAGTACCGGCAGCGGCTCGTTGCATACCGTCTACAAACGCAGAGGTACGCGCCTTCTCAATCGCCGGCCCGAGTACCGGGGCCGCTAAGTTCATCAGCACCTGCAACGAACTATCTGCTGTACCGGCCGGAGCTGTAGCTGCCTGCTGCTGACCAATAACCTGGGCAAAGCCCGTACTGTTTGGAACCTGGGTTGTGGTCACTGTGAAACCCCCTTAGCAGTAGGCCCTGCTGCGGCCTTGATAGCCGCCCACCACGGCGATACGCCGGACTGGTACGCTGCTGTCGGCTTGCGGAAGTCTAGCCCAGTAGCTGCAAATCCTAAATCCTGCGATGCGGCTAGCTGCCACACCAGTCGTGCCGCTGTGCGGTTAGCGTCATCTGCGACATCAGCGCGCTGCGCGGTCATGTACTGTCGTTGTCGGCTAGCACGCAGCGCTGTAGCGGTTGCAACCGCATCCGCGAGGCTAGAACCGGTGCCTGTTGCTGCCGCCGCCCCAGCGGCCTCGCTGGCCGCTATAGCTGCCTCAAACGAGCTAGCCTGCAACGCCGCGTCCTGCCGCGCAGCAGCCGTAACCGCTGCCACTACTGCGTCACTACCTACTGCCGCGTTTCGTCGATTAGCCAGCCCCTTTTGCGATAGGGCAAAACTGGTGGCAGATGCCGCCACCGTGTTGTTTGCAAGTAGCGTCGTGCTATCCGCTACTGCTTGTGTGCGGGCCAGCCCGTTCTGTATATCGACCAACTCGTTCTGATACTGGGCATCTACATACGCCCCGAATGCCTGCACACCGGCCTGCACATAGTATGGGTTCATAACCTTGCTCCTCGGGCAAACCGTTGGCCTACGAAGCCCACGGCATGTAGCGTAACTTGTAGATCATCCGCACTGGTTACTGTAATCGACGAGTCCACCGCACGTACACCAAGCGGGTATCGAATCTCGTCCTGCTCTATAGTCGGTGTGTCGAGCGGCGACGTTACATAGTGCGTGTCGTAGATTCGCGTAGCCCCTGCGCCAGTAATCTGTAGTGCGCTGAACTCCGCGAGCACCTGCACGTACTGAATAGTCGTATCCCCGTAAAGTACGGGGCCAGTCTGTGATCGCGTTATAAACGCCGGTACAACTACGCTGCTCGGCGTGGACATCCCATCAGGCTCTAGCGGGGATGCTTTGTCAAACGGCTGGTAGTCTAACCACACGCCGTCCGCATCCTTGAATACTAGACCCAGGCCGGCATCAAGTGCCACAACGCCTAAGAGTTCGCCGTACGCCTGTCGGTACGTGAACTTAAACCAGGACGCCTGTTTACGCCCCCCGCCAGTATCCAACACCTTCAGTACCCACACACCAGCCGGTACGCGCACTGCAACCCCTGCGCAGGCGACCGCCGGAACTAGTTGTAACGCCCCCTCCAGAGCAGCTACGAGCTGCGGCGAGATATTAAACATCTCGGTCGAGTCGGCGTACTGCCCGGTCTGCACTTGTACAACATGCGGAGTCCCGGATGCCGAATACACGTAAGTGTCTGTGCCGACCTTGGTGGCCATAGTCATCCCAGGGTACTCGGACACAACTGTCAGTTGCGTAGCTCCTAACTTTGTGTCCCCCCGCAGCAGGTACTGCCGACGCCCTAGCAGCAGTAAATGCCGATCGAACGACACTACTGAGTTCACTGTATCTCGCACGGCCTCATTAGCTGACAATACAACCGGATCGTCCTCTAGCGCTGCCGTCACACTCGACGGGTAAAACGCGAGGTAGTCACCGACTGCCGAGACTGCCACGCCTCCGTCAGCAGAGCACACAAGCAGGCGGTTCTGGAACATGCCCACAGCCGTTAGCTGCTTGCCTAGGAATGGTGGGTCTTTGACAGTACCTGTGTCCCCGACACACGGCTGGGTGTGGCTCGGCCAGGGCCAGTACGACTGAACCCCCTCCCAGTATGCCCACGACCCGGCTAGGTATAGCTTCCCATAACCACTACGGGCAAATACGCAATTCCACTTGATACCGCGAGCCCGAACGCCCCCTTCTGCCCACACGGCTTTACCGGTCTCTTGCACATCCGCAACCATGTAGAACCTACCGGACGAGTCCGTCGGCTGCACAGCCACGATACTGCCGTCGATGGCATAGGGCGGTAGCGTGTCCACGGAATCCGTTACGAACGAGCACGCGACTAGCAGCTCGCTGTCGTCTGACGATACAGCAGTAGGCAGCTCGGAGAGTGGTGACCCGTTGATTGCGATCACGGTATCGGACACACGCACCACCGGAAGCGCGTGCCCCTGGAGCTGCGAGAAGAGCTGGTCTGTCACGTACTTAGCCGTGGACTGCGCGATCGCCTGCTCTTGATACGCGAGGGATTCTTCGTTATACTGCGCTGTGCGCAGGTTGACCAGCGTTTGGTACGCCGGGTTTGCCGTCACAGCCCAGGCGCTGTAGCGTACGGTGACGCCAGTAAGCGCTGCCCCTGGTGTAAAGTAGATGTAGTTCGGGTCACTAGCCAGCCAGTACAGCCCACGACTACCCTGCGGCGTAGCAGTAAGTACGAACGACAGGCGGCTTGACCCGCTCGGCACCTCGACTGTCGGCGCCTCCTCCTTGGTGAACCCTGCGTACACGAGACGGTATTTGCCCGGTTCGCTCTCGAACACGTTCTCCTGGGCCGTTATCGAGGCCTCTGGGTATGTCTTAGTGAATGTCGGTATGTCTTCTACACTCAGTAACTCTTGGTATGTGGCCTTTGGCGTGCGGTACGAGGCGCGCACGCTACCAGTCATAGTCTTGACGGTGGCCGTGTACTCTGTGTCGAATACACCGCTACGCACCCACAGGTACGCCACCTGCTGCTTCTCTACAGCTTCCCCGCCGTACTCCGTCTCATACGACAGTTCCGGGCTGGTGCCGTTCGGTACGATCATAAGCCACGGCCCCAGGCGGGTAGCACATGCTGCGCCGTTCTCCAGAAGCAGCGCCACCAGCGGGTCTGCCTCGTCGTACTCTGCCGGGAGAAACACCCCATCGTCACGGAGCACGGTTGGTTCTCCAGCCTGTGGCAGCAGCAGCGTACCGTCTGTACTGCTGGCACGCACCGTCTTTACGATCTGCCCTAGCGATATAGGTGCCTTGCTGGCGGATACCCGCTGCTGCCCGGCCCTGCGATGTAGGCCTTGTGTTAATGATGGTACAAAATTTCGACATTCCCGCAAGAAGCCGGGTTGTGCGTAGGGGCCCACCTGTTGCGATACGCCCGAGGTCAGTGCCCCAAAGTCGCTAGTGAACTTCATAGCAGACCTCGGCGTTGTGGCAGGTTGTTATAGCGCGTATTGCGTATGTGCTCTGCGTTAAATGCCGCATACGCTTCCATGTAGTGCCGATCTAGCATTTGCGCCTTCGTGCTATCCCCGTCGTAGGTAAGCTGTGCCCACCGCGTAGCCCCGGCGGAGATCAGGCGCCGTGCCAGAATCGGCATGTCGTTGAAGCCGAGTTCGTAGACCCGCCCAATTGTTACAGGCCGCGTGAATAAGTATCCGTCTGCGTGCCGTAAAGACACGTTGTCTAAATACACCACGTAGCGAGGGTCTAGATTGCGCACTGCCAGCGTATTCGCCGGCACGTAGATGCGCCCGTCCGCTGACGGGTTAAGTGTTACCGTCTCCGTGTTGAACCACCAACCCTGCGCAAGCACGGCATCCTGCTCTTTACGAATAACCCGTAGAGCCTCATTCACCTCTCGGAGTGACGTATCCAAGCTATCCACGGGGTAGAGCCCCCGCGTGCTCAGAATATCGTTTACTGCTGCCAGTAGCATGCAGGGGCTCCGGGCTTAGGCGCTAACCAGCATGGCGCCGGCCAGGCGCGGGTTGTCCACGCCCACCGAGAAGCTGGAGAAGCTGGTGATGACATCGCACAGGCGCTCTTCCGAGAAGTGCTGGCGGGTCTGCAACGACAGCACTTCAGCAGCGATCAGGGCATCACCATGAACCAGCACAAACGGCATGTTGCTGAAGTCCACGTTGAAGGCATTACCGTTCTCAGTGGTATTCAGCAGATGGCTGGTGATGTTGGTGTCGGGCATGTTCATCGTCGCCACAACCGGGATGCTGAACATCCGGATGATGGGCGTACCGGTCAGAACCTGCCCGGAGCTGGTCAGGTAGTCCGTGTTGATGATCTGCTCCGCCTCGGACATGGCCCACAGGTACTCCGGGCGGCACAGCAGCAGCCAGCCGCCGGAGGTCGGGTCGATGTCGCGGTTCTGGAACTTCACGATGAGTTCTCGCAGCTTGCCGACGATCAGGTTGCCGTCCTTCGAGCTGGCCACCGAGGCGAACGCCACAGTGTTACCACCACCGTGCCCGTCTGCCAATGTCACGCCGGTATGGGCGCTGGTGGTCATCCGCGCGGCCTTGCCCGCTTGGATGATGCAGGCCTGATCGTACAGCTTGGCCCATTCTGTACCATCAGCGGTGGCGAGCTTGTCCAGATACGGGTAGTCCGTGACAGCCTGCATCCACACGTCCAGGTTGTGGCGGGAATACAGCAAAGTCTCCACCATCAGGTGGTTGCGGCCAACCTTCGGCTCGGCGGTATTCGGGAGCACGGTGCCAGCCTCTTCTCGCTTGGCAATGCTGGTCTTACCGAAGGCGCGGGTGCTCAGAACGTTCGTACCGGTGAGCTTGTCGAAGCGCACATACGGCTTCAGGGCTTGCAGGCGGGCCATCTGCTCGAACATGCGGCCAGTGTAGTGCTCGATGGCGAGGGCCATCGTATCACCCGTGCCGCCTTGTTGCATCGGATTACCAGTGACCCAGGTGCTGTCGTCATTGAAAGGCATGTGTATTCCTTAGTGAGAATAAATTCGACTGTGTATTAGTGTACCAAAACCTACTCAGCGGATGCCAGCTCGAATAGCGGCTAGGCGCTGACTCTGCAACGATACGAACTCTTTGGTGTTCGAGTAGTTGTAACCGTGCGTAGCGCGCAACTTGGCGACTTGCTTGCTGTACTCTGTCGCAGTCATCGCTGTACCTTGTGTTGCGGGCACTGCCCCTGGTTTAGCAACGGGGCGCCCGTCCTTGGTAGCTGGTACTGCCCGAGCCCGGGCGGCCAGGGATTCCGCCAGCAGTTTAGCGGCCACCCCGCCCCGCCCGAGCACGCCGTTGATCTCTGCCAGCTCCTCGGCGGTTGCCTCCTTGGCGACGAAGGTCTTGACAGCGGCCCAGTCTTCCAGACCTGCGGCCTTCGCCACGCCGTTCAACGTGCCCAGGAAAGCCTCTTGCCGGGCCTTATTTGCCCCCTGCAAGGCTTCGTAACCCTGCTTCCCTAGGGCGAGTACCTCGGCGTCAAATTTTCGCTCCTGGGCGAGCGTGTCGAGGGCGGAGAACTCCCCGCGCTGCGCCGCCTGGATGGCGGGATGTTCCGGGCCGATGCCCTGCTTGCCCAGGTACTTCAGGGCGAAGTCCAAAGAAGCGTTTCCGGTCGGCTCATAGACCACGACCTCCTTTTCAATCGTCACCGTTGCGGGCTGCTGCGCCGCTTGAGGGGTCTGCTGCTCAGTTTGCTGTTCTACTTGTTGCTCGGCCTGTTGAGTCATCGCGTTCCTGCTTGTTTGATTGCCACTTGATTACTGGTAGCAGCCTGCTGAAGTCGCTGCTGCATTGCCCCAAACTCCTGCTCAGACATTAGCTGGGCACCCACGTTACTACCTATCGCCGTATCCACAGCAGCCACGGCGATCGGCCACTTTAGGCGCTGCTGTAGGGCTGCTGGTGCGCTGTTCCACATAGTCAGCATCTGCACTGCCTGGGCCTGCCTATCCATCTCTGCCGCCCGCCCCAAGGCCTCGAACCCGGTGGTGATCCGAAGTCGGAACTGCTTGGCCTTAGTCAGGTCAATGCCCTCTTTTCGGAGCAGCAGCCGAATAATCGGGGTCATAAGCCCTGGTGCGATGTGTGCATGCACGCCGGCGTGTACGCCCTCGAATTCCCGTACGAGCTGTACGATCTCCTCCCTGGTTACTCTCTCGGCGTCCCGCACCATGCTGCTGTACATGAGCAGCATAGCCCCGAGGTCTCGCTTCAACAGCTCCAGACGATCCTTCAGCAAAGACCCTACCTGCCACTGAGGCAAGCCAATAGGGTTGATGTCCCCGGGCCGGGCAGGAATAAAGTCCCCGGACTTGCTACCTTCTACATCGGCGATGTTGGTGATGCCCGTAGGGTCTACACCCCAACGCACCTCTGCCGCAGCCACTAGCCCCTTTGCCTCGGCCTCGGATAGCTGGGCCAGGACATAGAAGTCCTCTCGGCACTGCTCGCCTAGGCCACGCCCATAGTGCCTACCTACCGGAAGACTCCACGTAGGTAGCGCCCACGGAAACTCCTCGTCCGTCATATAGGTAGACGTAAACTCGTCTGGGAGTTGCACGTCGCCGAGCCACTGCGTAATACGCCACAGCGGGCCGCTACTGTCGTACAGCCGCTGCGCCCACTGGTAGTGCGTCACTTCCTCAGCGTCGCCGACATCGGCGTACGCCCGAACGTCGTCCTCCAGCTCGTCCTTCTTCAAAACTGTGCGGACTACTACTTCAATCAGCTTGCCGGAGCGCTTCCGCTTACACCTGAATTCCTTCAGTGTATACAGCACTGGCCCGTCATCGTCTCTCAGGTCTAACAGCACGTTGCCGGTAACGATGAGGTGCAACAGTGCAGCTATCAGCTTGGGCCGCATGCCGCTACCGGTTAGGCCGGCTACTACCCGGCGCTCTACATAGGCCAGGGACGATTCTACTGATGCAATCTGCTCCCCACCCAGGCCCAAGGTCTTCGCTAGCTCTGCCTGAAGTTCGGGGGCCATCTCTAGGCGGAAGGCCGGTGCGCGGGGATCGAACAGTGTCACTGCTAGCTTGTTGGCTAGATTAGCCACACCACGCGCCGACCAGCTAGTAAACTCGTTGACAAGGTTCGGGTCTTGTAGTTCCCCTTCCGGCACAAGCACTGAGCGGTCGGTAAGACGAGACCAAACCTCCGCCCGGGCTACAAGGGTTGTGTGTGGATGGGATAGCGCTGCCCATGCGTTTGCTGCACTCATAGCCCGCCCTGCACTTTGAAACGGGCCACTCGTCGCTTACGCTGCGTAGTCGCTGTATCGGCAGCCTGCACCACCGTCGGCCCTTGTTCCACAGTACTGATCTGCGCGGATGCTGTGTCTGCCAGGGTCTCCTGCCGCACCTGCTGATTGATACTCGTAGCAGCGGCAGATGCTTGCGCCTGTGCAGCTTGTGCGGCGGATAGGCTGGCAGACAGTATCGCCTGGGCTTGGGCATCGGCATTGGCCTGCTGCTGCTCAAGTACCGCGCTCTGCCCAGTCACATCCATCACGATGTCGGACAATGGGTCTACGATCACGTCGCTAATCAGCCCAGACACGGCATCGGCTATACCGCACATTTGCCCACCTCCGCAACAAAGGACACGCCGAGTTGCCGGAATGCAGAGGAACGGCCTGCGTACACACCCTGCATAACGCCGGAGATGCAGTCCCCTGCGACTACCCAGCGAGCATTGCGCCGAGCTGCCTCAGCAACCAAGAACGCTGGGACGTGCGTCAGCATGGCCTCACCGTCCAGACGAACGACACACTTCTCGACAAGAACTAGCTCCGTGGAGAAGTCCGGCACCTCTAAGGCGTACACCACAAGATAGCCGGATACTACCCAGGCATTTCCCAAGCTGGCGGCCTTGTCGATGTAGTCGAACACGCGGTCTGCGCTTACGGGCAGTTGTTTCGCATGACGTGCCAGTTTATGCGCAGCGCACCACGCCAGGACGTGCCAATCCTTTAGATCATTAAGACGGGATACCTGCATTCTTTTTCGCCATCTGCTCCATCATCTGAATGACGGATTGTTGTCCAAGTCGGAAGGCAACCCGCATTGCTGTATCCTCGTTGCTCACAGCCATGCGTGGTAGTTGTTCAGACACCCTTTCTATAAGTGTACGTGTAGGAACACTTATATACTCTATCTCCTTGTTTCTATGTTTAAGGCAGTATTTACCTACTACCTCTTTCAAGTAGTTCAGTAGCTTGTTCATTCAGCACCTCTATTAGTGTACCAAAATCTATTCAGTCGAAGGCGAACACCGATTCACGTACCATCTCGATGTCTAGCGCACCATACGCCGGTATATCTGGCACTTCTGGATACGCTTCGGCTAGCATCTCCAGCGGTCTGTGCCTATGCAGTGCTACAAATTGCTCGTTCACCGTACGCAGAAGCAGATCGCCGTTAGCTGCATGGCACCCATACTCGTCGTGTACGAAGCGTACGTCCATATCGACGTGCGAGGCAGCAACGCCGACCATGTGCATGTGGCTGGCATCAATACTATGTATGAAGTTAGGAGGGAACGCCGCCTTATGCCGGGCCATATCTGGCTCGGATACCTCAGACACCACGTTTACTCGCATCTGCGCACCGCTTAACGACCGTACGTTGATACGTTTAACGGAGTCTTTGAAGTGTACCTGTGACGCAGGGAACCCGCTCGGTGTCACCCACAGCATAACAGCGTCATCGCCCTGCTTTGACACGATGGCACTAACTGCCTGCTCAAGCCACCGCATAACCTCGATACTACGGGACAGAACACCAGTCCCACGTACACGCCAGTACGCCTTAGCCAAGAACAGGCTTGCCTCGAAGGCGTCTGTCAAGTGTGGTGCCCTTCCGGCAGCAATCAACTCGCGCACCTTGTCCGCAATCTGGTCTCTGGCCCCGTTGAATGTGACGTTGTACGGGGTGGTCATGACGGGTTGCTTCATCAAGTCCCGTGTTATCCCAGTCCTTAGCCATTGCTGCGAGAGCGGATCGTCTAGCGTACGCAGGTACTGTGTCGTTTCGTTGGCCAACACGCCATATATGTCGTTCTTAGCCTTGCCAGGTACGAGGTTGACCAGTGCCCCGCCAACTTCATCCCGTATGATTGCCGATAGCTGCTGTAGCCCGTTGCACGATCCATCGAACCCGGCACCTACGGCGTGCCCTACAACCTTTCCGTGTTTCAGTAGGTCAGCCAGCTCAAACAGGCACCCAAGGAACTGCCACGGGCTGTCGGCTAGCAACCAATCTCGATTGTTCACCGGGTCTCCCGCCATACGAAGAAGCTGCGGTATCCGTTCCTCTGTCCACGCAACGCGGGATTCGTGGTCTGCCTTGTCGAAGCCCCATAGGTTGGCGATCCTTCGGCGTAGGTGCCACGACGCCCGGCTACCCTCGGCGTACTCCATACCACGGGCAAACTCCAGCATACCTTTCTGTAGATCGCTGCCCTGGGGATTCGCTGCACCGGACAGCGGGTACGTTCTACCACGACTGTCGGCAAAGTGGACGAAGTAGAAGTGTGGGTATTCCTTGAAGTAGTCGCTAACCCGAAGCGTTGATGCCATGCGTGATAGCCGCACTGCCCGCACCTTGTTTTCTGTGTGCCAGGCAGCAGTCTCACGCTTCCACTGTGTAAACGCAACCAGTTGCTCAGGCCGCAGACTGGATACATCCGTGTCCGGCGTCAGCCATTCTAGCGCGCTCGGTTTCGGGTTCCCGGTCTGAGATAATACCTCTTTGGTATCGATCCCTGCTGCCAGTAGATCGTGGGCCACTTGGAGCGTCCGTCGATTGACCCGCCATTTCACATGCTGCACATGGTTGATGGCGTCCAGCGGTGGGCGTAACGACATCTCCCTGATACGGTCGCGGGCGTTGGGCCGGCACTGGATGACGAACGGCGTAGCCCGCTGTAGTTGCTGCGAGTGCCAACCGCCGTCGCTCAGGGACACCCAGTCCCGGGGCTGCCCCACACAAGGCCCGAAGCGTGGGGTAAACACGCCCGTCAGGTACTTACCGTTACGAATCTGTGTGTGCAGCTCTGGCGAAAGGTCTAGCTCCCTGTCCTGTGTTTTACGCCTAACTACTTTGGCCTCTGCCGCCACGACTAGCATACCCGCAGAGTATAGTAAGTTAACCAGATAATAGCCGACGTGCTCGGCATCACCGGCTTCCCACTCCGCTACGACTATACCTCTAGCGTTGGCTGCGTGCCGCAGATTCGCCATTCTGTGTCGAACCTTGCGTGACATTCTACGCTTCAAGTCCATCGACACCGCTGCGAATAGTTCCTTGTCGAACTCCGCAATCTGCGCTGCCACAAGCTCTTGGTGGATAGCTGCGCCTACCCGTCTGGCGGTCTCGGTATATCCAGCCGTGGCCTTCCGCGTGTGCTGCTGTAGCACATGCTCAATGCATACCTTAACAGCTAGATACGCGACAGCATACGGGTCAAGTGGGCGCAGCAATACTGTGTACTTGGCCTGTACACCTACGGCCCTCTTGCGCCCAGTGTCTGCACGAACTGCCTCAGCCACTGCCGGTACATAGGTGTTAAGGATGCGCCTCGCGTATTGACACGCAGACGCATACCCACGTTCCTCGGCCTGCTTGAAACTCTCGTAGGAGCGCACCATACCCCCATCGTGCATCAGTGCTTCCAACTCTAGCTGGCCGATTGTCATGCTTACTCCTCAGGTTGGGTGCCCTCTTAGGCCCCGGCGATGCGGATCAGCGCCGCAATCAGCCAAGCAAGCAAGCTGACCACTAGTACGAAGATGAAGTTGAACATGGCCGTGAGGCCGGCGAACATGCCGTTACCGGTTTCTTCGGGCCAGAAAATCGCCCAAAGAAAGGATGCCGGCGTGACGATGGTGGGGATGTGCCACCAGAGGATGGTAATAGTCATGTTACCCCTTGGCTGTGAACGTCTGCACTAGGCGCATCTCCTCCCTACACTCGACAATGTACGCCCTGCTGAGCCACGGAATTTCTTCAGGGCACGAGTGCTTGCCGCCTCCGTAGTACAGCGGGTAGCCGACCCACTGACCGTCCGGGCATTGGAGCGCCTTCTGGTCACACTCGTAGTGCCGTTCTACATGGTCTGGCATGTAGAGGTTGGTGTCAACCCCTTCCCAGCGGGCCTCGTTGACATCAAGCGGGCCGTTCGCCGACTCTACGAAGCGTGCCTCGATACCTTCGGGGCTGGTGTCTTCTACGGCGTATCCGCAGTTGTGCAGAAGCGCCCACTTGAGACGTTGTGTAGGTGTAAGCTGCGTCATCAGAATTCCCCTTCCGTCTTATCGTCACGCCACCGTTTGAACGCCGGCTCAAGCAGCATACCGTCGCCGGATCGTGCGGCCTTCGCCTCTACCTCAGCAACGCGCCCAACGAAGCTGTCGGGGTCTGCGTGCATTTCTGCGATGATGCGAGCAGTAAGGCCGCTGCCGCACTTCTGCTCCCGCCCAAGCGACCACCGCAGAACCAGGCTGGCGGTCGGCTTACCGGTTCTGGCACCACGACCCAGTTCGACCCGCACAACCTCCAGGTCGTAGGTCACGGTCGGCTTGAGCTTGACGATGCCCCCCGAGCTGCGCCCCTCGGTGTACGGCTCGCCAGGATCGCGCAGGATCGCCCCGTCAAAAGGCCCGGCTAGGTGGCCCCACAGCCCGGTCAAAACAGCGTCCTGGGCCGCTTTCCATGCCTCCTGGCGGTACTTCTCCTCAGAGCCCAACCCGCCCAGAAAGCGGGTAGGCGCGACGGTGACGGCGGACAGCGAGTTGGTGCCCAGGACGCAGGCCACATACTCCAGTCGGGGCGAGAATCCGAGATCGGCGCCCCACGGTTGCACCGCGTCCCAGATCATGAGGCGCAGTTCTGGCTCAGGCGAATGCTGCCGAACCTTGCCTGACACGTACTCCAACAAGCGCCCCGGAATGTACGCCTCGCAGATCAGCTTGGTTCCCGCAGAGAAGTGCAGGAACGGGTCACGGCGCAGCGAGTTGAGGTACTCCCGCAGATGCTCTAGCGAGCGCACAGGCTTGTCGTCAGACGAGAGGAACTCTACATCGTTGTCAGTGTAGAGCACCTTTACACAGCAGCCGTCCCGTTTGGGTAGCAGTAGGCGCCCGCCAAACTTCACAGCGTCTTGCCCCTTGCGGGATAAGTTGTGCCAGTCTACTGCCTTCGGGAATGTGTAGTTGGCCATGTCAGTGCTCCGCGTTACAGGCCTTGATTACCCGCTTTACCAGTGCGACTACTGGGTAGATAACTGCCGCGATTGCGATTACGAACCACATGGTTAGCTCCTTACGCTGGGGTACATAGGTACATCTGGGCCGCGTGTGCCAAATGGGGTAAGGCTGTTGACGCCGTTAGCGGCCACATGCTCTAATACGTGCAGCGTGGCTGTAACCTCCGCGACGTTGCTCGGGGACTTCAGTATTGCGGATGTGGTGGGGCCATTGTCAAACGTGGCGCGTAAAACCGGGGCAATGTGCTCTGGCGAGTAATGCAGTGTTAGCGTCGATAGCGCCAGCGTGCCGGGGCCGCAAGAGGCATCGCTCTTTGGGCCGCACACACCCTGCACCGGCGCGGACTGCGGTGTCAGCAGCGGCATATCACCAGCATCCCCGCTATCGACGCCCAGCCACTGCTCTACAAGCATGCAGTAGCGCCCGGCGTCAACCCAGTTGTCGAGGTACAACGGGTCGCCGTTCAGTGCCCGTGCGAACTTGTGGAATACCATGTGCATGGCCTCCTTCATAATAGGAGGAAGCCCGTCCCAGTTCTTGCTGCGCTGGGCCGCTGCCAGCAGTGCTTGCGTGGCGTCGGCGTTGTCTACGAATTCGCCGTAGCGGGAGCCACGCTCGACAAGGATTGCGTCTTGTTTCATAAGCATGCCCCAAGTTGTGCAGCGCGATGCTCCTTGCTGTTCACAGCCTTCCGACCTCGTGACCAGGCACCGCAGCTCTTGCAACGATAGCGCTTGTACGCGGCTACTTGCGTGTAATGCATACCGTCTTCAAGCAGGGCGGT
>JACCEC012995954.1_pt1 | contig 28879 bp, 29 predicted proteins | sample 7450121 | NCBI WGS metagenome assembly JACCEC01 (sample SAMN15323455, study PRJNA562643) | freshwater metagenome | isolation source: river surface water | place: USA:Blue River Watershed | collected 2017-08-18 | reverse complement strand
CTGCTGCTAAGACAGTTAAGTTCTCAGCTGGTAAAGCATTTAAAGATGCTGTGAACAAGCGTAAGAAGTAATTCAACTGAATTACCTAATCAGCCTGGCGCGTTAAGCGACCAGGCTTTTTTATTGGCATTTTTATGGGTTAGCTAGAACGCTTCTTTATGATTGAACTAAGCGTCTATGACGATGAATGCTCATTAGCATCCCAATACCAACACCTAAGGTCACTAATGCTGTGCCGCCGTATGTAATGAATGGGAGCGGTACACCCACCACAGGCAGTATGCCGCTGACCATGCCCATATTCACAAAGGCATAGGTAAAGAAAATCATCGTAATTGAACCGGCTAACAGTCTAGAAAAAAGAGTTGGCGCATTGGAGGCGATTTCTAGGCCGCGTTTGACCAGTAAGAAGAATAAGCCGAGCAGGATGATATTGCCTAGCAAACCAAATTCTTCTGAATAAACAGCGAAGACAAAATCAGTGTGTTTTTCTGGAATAAATTCAAGATGAGACTGGGTGCCTTTTAGCCAGCCTTTCCCAAATAGGCCGCCAGAGCCAATTGCAATCACGGACTGAATAGTATGAAAGCCTTTGCCTAAAGGGTCAGAGCTTGGGTCTAAAAGAGTACAGACCCGATTTTTTTGATACTCATGAAGAATGGGCCATTTGACTTGTGGTTCACAAATATAGCCACCAAAGATGATGATAAGAAGAATAAAAAAGACGCCTATACCGACAATGGGTACGAGGATTTTCCAGGGGAAGCCCGCCAAAATGATGACATACATACCTGCTGCAAAAACAAGCAAAGCAGTACCTAAGTCAGGTTGTCTGGCAATGAGTGCAACAGGTAGAGCTAACAGAATGAGAGCAACCGCATAATCCCAATTTTTTAATATGCCCTCTCGTCTTTGAAAGTACCAGGCAAGCATCATGGGCATGGCAATTTTCATTAATTCAGATGGCTGAATCACTACCCCCACATTGACCCAGCGCCTGGCCCCCTTCTTAATCAAGCCAAATAGAGCAACTGCGATCAAAAGCCCAACACCTAACAGAAAAACCCATATCGCAAGCTTTTCAAACCACTTGGGGGGAACATGGGATACGGTCCACATCACTACAAAAAACAATAGTAGATTGCGCACTTGATCGATCATCTTCACGTGTGCGCCACTGGAAGATGAAACAAAGGTGACGATGCTTATAAAGACCAGGGCAAGTACAGTCAGGCCTAAGCTTTTATCAAAGCCAGACCAAAGAAAATCGAGTCTTTGGATTAAGGGGCGTTTTTCCACTCGGGGACCTCCTTCGGCCAACGACCTTCTAGGTAATAATCAAGTGCCCTTCTAGCGATGGGAGCCGCATGCGCGGCACCAAAACCGGCATTTTCAACAATCATGCCAATGGCGATTTTCGGCTTATCTGCCGGAGCAAAGACGATATATAGGGCATGGTCACGTAAAAATTCAGGGGTAGCGCCATGGTTATAGTTTTTTGAGTTCAGACTAAATACCTGAGCAGTACCAGTCTTGCCGGCCGCTACATATTTTGCGTCGGTAAAGACACGTGAGGATGTGCCAAAACGGTTAACGTCGACCATGGCATTTTTGATGACCTCTAAGTTTTCTGGTTTGAGATCAATTCGATAACTTTCTTTAGGCGTGGTCAGTTTTTTGTCTTTAGTAATCGGGTTTTCAATGGACTTGACGATGTGGGGCTTCATCACAATGCCACGATTAGCCAATGTAGCAGTTGCATGCGCTAATTGCAGAATCGTAAAGCTGTTATAGCCCTGACCAATACCTAAAGAGATTGTTTCGCCTTCGTACCATCTTTGTTGCTCAGGTTTTTTAAAGGCCTTTTGTTTCCAGTCTGTGGAGGGTAGTATGCCGCGCACCTCACCTTGTAAATCAATGCCTGTAATCTGTCCGAAACCAAAAGGTTTCATAAAGTCATGCATTAGATTGACACCCATATCGCGTGCGAGATGATAGTAATACGTGTTACAAGAATCAATAATTGACTTAGCCATATCCACTACCCCGTGGCCGCCAACTTTATCGTCACGGAAGGTGTGGTTACCAAAATTAAAATAGCCTGGGTCAACGATTGATTGATTAGGTGTACGTTTGCCAGTTTCTAGGGCCGCTAAAGCCATAAAGGGCTTATACGTTGAACCTGGCGGATGAATATCTTTGAGTGGGCGGTTATATAAAGGTTTTTCTGCAGACTCATTGAGCTGTTTCCAAATCTGAGGATCAATGCCTTCAACGAAATCATTAGGATTAAAGTTAGGCTTAGAAACAAAAGCTAGAACATCGCCAGTTTCTGGTTCAATCGCAACAAATGCACCACGTCTTTTGCCATAGAGTTCTTCAACCAAATATTGCAGTTTGATGTCCACAGACAAATGCAGATTATTGCCGGGGCTAGAGGAGCTCACTGCCAGCGTTCTAATAGCTCGCCCACCCGCTGTGATTTCCACTTGTTCAAAGCCAGGTTTGCCACGTAAAACACCCTCATAGCTTTGTTCAACCCCTACTTTGCCGATGTAAGGCATGCCTTGCAAGCTAATATTTTTTCTTGCATTCGCGTTTTCATCACCGACCGTGCTATCAAGTTCAGCAATTAATTTTTCACGATCACGTTGAGAAACTCGGCCGATATAGCCAATTAAGTGAGAGCCCAACTCACCATAAGGATATTGTCTAAATAGGCGCGCCTTGATTTCTACCCCGGGAAATCTAAAGCGTTGCGCAGTAAAGCGGGCCACCTCTACATCGCTTAAGAGTGTGCGAATTGGAAATGAGTCAAAGGTTTTTGATTCATTAACCATTTTCATGAAGTTGCGACGATCTTTCGGTTGAATATCGATCACTTCAGATAATTCATCCAACAGATCTGAGAGTTTGCCTTGGGTTTGAGAGGGGTTGATTTCAAGCGTATAGGCAGAATAGTTTCTGGCAATCACAATGCCATTGCGATCAACAATCAAACCTCGGCTAGCTGGAACAGGAACTAAGGCAATACGATTATTTTCTGCCGCCGAATAGTGTTTGTGATGAGTGAAAATTTGGAGCCAAACAAAACGTAACAACAGCAAACCAAAACATATCATCACAAAGACAAGCGCAACACTCAGCCTGTCCTGAAAAGACTTGACGGAGGGTTGGTTGTTCTTAAAAGAATCCATACTACAAAGGACGATTTAAATCGACATCTGTGGGCCTACGTTGCGGTGCCAGTAAAAGAAATACTGCCACTGGCCAAAGCCCCGCCTCTATGAATGCAGAAAATAGACTAGTCCAAGCCCACAGGGGAATGTCCCCGCTGGTTACCCAATTAACAGCCAAAGGCCAAATCGAAGCCGCGATAAATAATGGTAATAAATGTAAGGCTTGCTGAATACGTGTAAAGCCAAGAACCCGCCTTTGCCAGTTAATGCCGAAGAAGGCAACTACAGGGTACATAAAAGCATGTTGTCCCAAAAGACTTGCGCTATGGATATCCATAATCAAGCCTAAGAAAAAGGCCCATACAACTCCCACGCGTCTTGGTTGATAGATCGTCCAAAAAACTAAACAAATGAGCAGCCAATCGGGTACCCATGGCGCATTACCAAAGGGTAAAAAATTCAGAAGCAAGGCTACAAAAATACTAAAGCCAATAAACAGTGGGTTAGCTGGGCGCAGAATATAACCTTGCTCAATCATGGCTTGCCTCGATATAAGCGTGAAGGTTTATTGGGGGCATTATTGATGCTAGGAGTATTGGCGGTGGGGCGTGGCCCGTAGTTAGCGTCATAAAACAGAATCATCACGTGTCTAAAACGGTTCACGCCGCCGATGGGTGAGCAGTAAACACTCGCAAAGTTTTTGTCGACATTACGATCAATCTTGTCAATCGTAGCTACAGCAAATCCGGGTGGGTAAATGCCATCGATACCGGAGGTCATGAGAATGTCGCCGACTTGTAAATCACTAATCGCTGCCATGTGGCGGAGTTCTAAAGGTCTACCACGACCATTGCCATATAGTGCGCCACGTAAACCATTACGAGCGACTTGAATGGGAATGACCATATCACGGTCATCGAGTAAGGCAACTTCAGATCGGTTTTCCATGACTCGAACGACTTGGCCAACAATACCTTGGTGATCAGCAACACCCTGCCCTAGGCTGATATTGTCATTGGCGCCACGATCGATGATGATTCTTTGAGAGAGTGGGTTGGGCGGGCTAAATAAGATTTCAGAAATCAGAATCTTGAATCTAGATTGTTGTGCAATCCCAATCAAATTACGTAGTTGAGCGTTCTCGCTTAGCAGTAACTCAGATTGGTTGGCTAATAGAGTTAATTCAGCAACACGCTTGTTGAGATTTTCATTTTCCACTTCCAGAGAACCTTTAGTGGTCAGATAATCATAACTAGCACGCAAAAAATTTCGAGGCGCCTGCATTACCGCTTGAATAGGTGAAATCAAGACATTAGCGATAGAGCGAATTTGTTCTAAAGCTTTGAATTGCGAATCAGCAATCATCAAAGCTAAACTGATCAATAAGCAAAGCGCCAGCTTGAGTAAAGCTGGCGTGCCATGTTTGAAAAGTGGTGGAGGACTAAGCTGCACTTTGCATTTCGATGCTGCTCAGTAAGGATTACTCCTGTGAGAAGACACCGCCTAGTTTGTCCATTCTTTCGAGGGCGATGCCGGAACCGCGCACCACACACGTTAGAGGATCTTCAGCAACGTGAACGGGTAATCCTGTTTCCTCAAGCAAGAGGCGATCTAGATCTCTTAGCAATGCACCACCACCGGTGAGCATCATGCCGCGATCAGCGATATCAGAAGCGAGCTCTGGAGGAGTTTGCTCGAGCGCCACTTTGACTGCAGTCACAATTTGATTCAGTGGGTCTGTCAGGGCTTCCAGGATTTCATTGCTGGTGACAGTAAAGCTACGAGGAATACCTTCAGACAAGTTGCGTCCACGAATTTCCATATCGCGTACTTCAGCGCCTGGGAAAGCAGAGCCGATAGTCTTTTTGATCGATTCAGCGGTTTGTTCACCAATGAGCATGCCGTAGTTACGGCGAATGTAATTGATGATGGCTTCATCAAACTTGTCGCCACCAACACGAACAGAGCCTTTGTAAACCATGCCACCCAAAGACATCACCCCGACTTCAGTGGTGCCACCACCAATATCAACGACCATGGAGCCCGAGGCCTCAGAGACTGGTAGGCCCGCACCAATAGCAGCAGCCATTGGTTCTTCAATCAAATACACTTGAGAGGCGCCTGCTCCTAAAGCAGATTCACGAATCGCGCGACGCTCTACTTGAGTCGAGCCACAGGGTACGCAAATGATGATGCGTGGGCTAGGCTTGAGCAGTTTGGTTTCGTGAACCATTTTGATAAACTGCTTGAGCATTTGTTCTGTGATTGTGAAGTCAGCAATCACACCATCTTTCATGGGGCGAATGGCTTCAATATTGCCAGGTACGCGACCTAACATTTGTTTGGCTTCTTTACCTACGGCCAAAATTGTTTTTTTACCGTTAGGTCCGCCTTCTTGACGGATTGCAACTACAGAGGGTTCGTCGAGTACGATACCTTTGTCGCGCATGTAAATGAGAGTGTTGGCAGTGCCAAGGTCGATAGCTAAATCGTTAGAAAAATAGTTGCGAAAGAGACCAAACATAGTGAAAGTAGGAAAATAGGTAAATTAATTAGTTTTAAAACCCTTAAATGATACCGTAGCGGACCAAATGAATCTCGAAGAAGTTAAGCAAATTGCACATTTATCTCGCCTAGCCATCACTGATGATGAGGCCTCGGCTAGCCTAGAACAATTGAATAAGGTTTTTCAGTTGGTGGAGAAGATGCAGGCAGTCGACACCGAGGGCGTTATCCCTATGGCACACCCGATTGAAATGGTTATGGCGGTCGCCCAACCTCTAAGAGAGGATGCGGTGACTGAGCCTGATATGCGTGAAGCTAACTTAAAGAACGCGCCAGCCAGTTTTGAAGGCCTCTTTTTAGTGCCCAAGGTGATCGAATGACCTGGCATCTGAAAACATTGGCGGATCTTAAAAAATCCATTAAAAACAAAGAGGTAAGCTCATTTGAATTGGCTCAATATTTCTTGGGCCGGATCAAAAATAACCAAAAGTTGAATGCTGTCATTGACTTGGATGAGGCGCTTAGTCTGGCTCAAGCCAAAGCTGCCGATGAGGCTCTGGCGAATGGCAAAGCCGCTGCCCTGACGGGCTTACCCTTGGTGCATAAAGACGTATTCGTGACACAAGGTTGGCATTCAACGGCCTGTTCGAAGATTTTGCAGGGATATCAAAGCCCATTTGATGCCCACATTGTGGAGCGCTTGGGCCATCGGGGGGCTGGGATGGTCTGTCTCGGTAAAGCCAATATGGATGAATTTGCCATGGGCTCCACCAATGAAAACTCTTATTTCGGGCCAGCGAAGAACCCATGGAATCTAGAAAAGGTCCCGGGTGGCTCTTCTGGGGGCTCAGCTGCTGCAGTAGCTGCGGGCTTAATTCCAGCTGCCACAGGTTCAGATACTGGGGGCTCTATTCGCCAACCAGCTTCTTTTTGTGGCATCACGGGTATTAAGCCCACTTATGGACGTGTATCTCGCTATGGGATGATTGCTTATGCATCCTCTTTGGACCAAGCGGGCCCTATGGCAAAAACAGCTGAAGATTGCGCTTTATTACTCGCGCATATGGCTGGTCATGATGCACGTGATTCAACTTGTTTGGCGAAAGACGTGGATGATTATGTGTTGGGAATTACTCAAGTTACCGAGAGTTCGAATAGTCAGCCGCTCAAGGGTATTCGAGTCGGTTTACCTAAAGAGTACTTTGGGCCAGGTTTGGCTGCAGATGTCAGAGCGGCCATAGAAGCAGGCTTAAAGGTCTACGAATCCTTGGGCGCCACACTGGTAGAAGTGAGTTTGCCAAAAACCGAATTATCGATACCCGTGTATTACGTGATTGCTCCTGCAGAAGCTTCGAGCAATTTGAGTCGTTTTGACGGTGTACGTTATGGTCATCGTGCGAAGGCATACAAAGATCTACTGGATATGTATAAGACTAGTCGTGCAGAAGGCTTTGGGGCTGAGGTAAAGCGACGCATCTTGATTGGTACCTATGTTCTGTCCCACGGTTACTACGATGCTTATTACTTGAAAGCACAAAAGTTACGCAGAATTATTGCGCAAGATTTTCAGAATGCTTTTCAAGTTTGCGATGTGATTGCGGGACCTGTCGCGCCGAGTGTTGCGCCAACAATCGGTTCTAAAACCGCAGATCCTACACAAATGTATTTAGAGGATATCTTTACCTTATCGCCAAATTTGGCAGGCTTGCCTGCGATGAGTCATCCTTGTGGATTTGGTGCAGATCATATGCCTGTAGGTATGCAATTGATTGGTAATTATTTTGATGAAACCAGAATGTTACAAATGGCACATGCTTTCCAGCAAGTCACAGAGTGGCATAAAAAAATGCCAGAAGGATTTAGTGGGGTGGCGCAATGAAGTGGGAAGTCGTCATCGGCATGGAAACCCATGCCCAATTGAGAACTCAATCAAAAATTTTTAGTGGCGCTTCAATTGAGTTTGGAGCACAAGCCAACCGTCAAGCGTGTGCCGTGGATTTGGCTTTGCCAGGCGTGTTGCCAGTATTAAACAAGCAAGCCGTAGCGCACGCGATTCGTTTTGGTTTAGCCGTGGGTGCCAAGATTGCGCCCGTGAGTATCTTTGCTCGTAAAAACTATTTTTACCCAGATCTACCGAAGGGCTATCAGATTAGCCAATATGAAATCCCGGTTGTTCAGGGGGGTCAAATCAAAATCGTGGTGGATGGTCAAACAAAAATCATTCAACTAACACGCGCACATCTAGAAGAAGATGCAGGTAAATCTTTACATGAGGATTTTCAGGGGCCGCATGGTGAGCCTTCAAGTGGTATCGATTTAAATCGTGCCGGCACACCTTTATTGGAAATTGTTTCAGAGCCTGAGATGAGGAGTGCAGCAGAAGCGGTTGCCTACGCTAAAGCTTTGCATAGCCTAGTCGTATGGTTGGGCGTCTGTGATGGCAATATGCAAGAAGGCTCTTTCCGCTGTGATGCTAACGTGTCAGTCAGACCTTTAGGTCAGGCGGAGTTCGGAACGCGTTGCGAAATAAAAAATTTGAACTCATTTAAGTTTTTGGAAGAAGCCATTCAGTACGAAGTCAGACGTCAGATTGAGCTGATTGAAGACGGTGGCAAGGTGGTTCAGGAAACCAGACTTTACGATCCAGATCGTAAAGAGACGCGTAGCATGCGAACTAAAGAGGATGCCAACGACTACCGTTATTTCCCAGACCCTGATTTGTTGCCTTTGGTGATTTCCGATGCTTGGGTCGAAAAAGAAAAGAATGAGATGGGTGAGTTGCCATCCGAGCTCGCCAAGCGCTGGCAAGCTGAGTATGCCCTGACAGAATATGACACTCAGGTGTTAACCCAAGAGAAGAGCTTTGCGCATTACTATCAAGAGCTCGTGGCGAGATTAAGTAAGGATCAGGCAAAAACGGCAGCTAATTTTTTAATTGGTGACTTTGCCTCTGCACTTAATAAGGCTGATTTGGTAGCGGCCGATGCGCCTGTGAATGCTGAGCAATTGGCTTTGCTAATTCAGAGAATTTCTGATGGCACGATCTCTAACAAGATTGCTAAAGATATTTTTACGATCTTATGGGATGAGAAAGCCAGCGATGCTAACGCGGTCGATCGTATTATTGAAGCCAAAGGCCTTAAACAAATTAGTGATAGTGGAGCGCTCGCAGCTATTGTTGATGAGGTTTTGGCTAAGAACCAAAAATCAATTGACGAATTTAAGGCGGGTAAAGAAAAAGCGTTTAATGCCTTGGTGGGTCAAATCATGAAGGCCACGCAGGGCAAAGCAAATCCGCAACAAGTTAACAAAATATTGACTGAAAAACTGGGAGCCTTATGAGCGAGATCTCAACAGAACAACAAGAGCGTGAAGCATTGGTCGCGGAGTGGTTGAAAGCAACCCCAGGCTTCTTTGAAAGACATGCTGATTTGCTGGCGAGTATCCAATTAAAAAGCACACATGATTCGCGCGCAATTTCTTTACAAGAAAAGCAGTTAAAGGTTTTACGTGATCAGAATGAAGCTTTAAATCGTCGTTTGTCTGAGATGCTGCATTTTGGTAATCAAAATGACCGCACGCAGGGGCTCATGGTGGAGTGGTTGAAGTCATTGTTACAAGCGCACAATCAGACTGAGATAGAGCATGCGGTCATAGAAGGTCTTAAAGAAATTTTTGGTATTGAGCAAATCTTATTGACGCACCAGGCTGATGCGAAAGATTATTGCGGCACTATCAATCACGCCCCTGATTCTGTGAAAGCCCTTTTGGCTGAGAGCGTTAAAAGTCTTGCAATCGTAGCATTGCCCACACAGGCAAAAGAGTTGGTCTTGGCCAGTCATGCGGAGGCTAAATTTACTGCAGATATGGGACGTCATTATCTGAATCAAATCGCCTCTTTAGTCGATGCGGCTTTGTCACGAGTGTCTGAATAAAACATGGTGCAAGATCTTGTCCATGAGTACTTGGCTGAACTCCAAGTAGTCAGGCAAGTATCGCCTCATACACTGGCGGCCTATGGTCGAGACCTTAAGCTTTTAACTGAGCGCACGAGTGAGGTAGAGCGAGAGCTAACTCAGTTAAGTTCAGAAGACATTCGATCATGGTCTGCCCGAATGCACGCTTCAGGTTTATCGGCTAAGTCAATCGCTAGAATTTTGTCGGCCTGGCGAGGGTTTTTTGAATGGTTAGCCAGTCATAAAAAACTCATCTCTAAAAATCCTGTTGATGGCGTTAAAGCGCCCAAGAAAAAAACGGCTTTGCCGAAAGCCTTGTCTGTTGAACAAACCTTAACCTTGTTAGATGGGGCCAGTCGCTTATCTGATTCAGAGGATAGGTTTAATCAGACTAGAGACTTAGCGATACTGGAGCTTTTATATTCTTCTGGCCTGCGTTTATCGGAATTATTGGGTATCGACTGCTTTCCGGTAGAGACAAAAACTTATACCTCGGTGGGCTGGATAGATGCTGATGCAAAAGAGGTCAACGTACTCGGCAAAGGTAAAAAACGTCGTACAGTGCCTGTCGGTTCGCAAGCATTGCTAGCCATTCAGCGTTGGCTAGAGTTGCGCAATGAGGTCAAGTTAGATGGTGAGTTTGGTGAAAAACCCATGTTCATTAATAAAAAAGGACAGCGCTTAAGCGCTCGAACTGTACAAAAGAAATTGGCAGAGTTAGCCTTGCGCTTGGGCATACCCACACATATTCATCCGCATATGCTCAGGCATAGTTTTGCTAGCCATGTATTACAGTCATCCGGCGATTTGAGGGCTGTACAAGAGATGTTGGGCCATGCGAGTATTGCAAGTACACAAATTTATACTGCACTCGATTTTCAGCACTTAGCTCGCGCCTATGATCAGGCGCATCCACGGGCCAAACAGAAGAAATAATATGTCAACAGTTATTCAATTGAAGTCAGGTAAAGAGAGAGCTGCGCTTAAGCGCCACCCTTGGATTTACAGCAACGCCATTGAGAGTGTTTATGGCAAAGCCTATCCAGGTGCTACGGTGACCGTTCAGGATCATCGAGGGGCATTTATTGCTAAAGGGTCGTTTAGCCCTAGTTCACAAATTAGGGTGCGCCTTTTAACTTGGAATGAGAGCGAGCCGATTGACCATGTCTTTTTTAAAAACCGCATACGCGCAGCTTTAGCCCATCGCCAAGCTTGGGTAAAAAATACCAATGCGGTGCGTTTAATTTTTGGTGAAAGTGATGGTTTGCCAGGATTGGTTGTAGATCAATATGATCAGGTTTTGGTCTGCCAGTTCTTATTTGCTGGCATGGACTATTGGAAAAAAACAATCGTTGAGGTTTTGGTTGAACTCACTCAATGCAAAACCATTGTTGAGCGCTCAGATGCTGCTGTGAGGCAGCGTGAGGGTTTGGAGCCGACGACTGGCATATTGTTTGGCGAACTAAATGAACCGTTGGTAAAAATTAATGAAGGTGGCGTCTTATATACCGTAGATGTCTTGCAAGGGCATAAAACAGGTTTTTATATTGATCAACGAGATAACCGTGCGATGGTGTCAGGGCTTGCTCGAGATAAAACGGTATTGAACATGTTTTGTTACACCGGTGGGTTTTCATTAGCGGCTCTTTATGGCGGTGCTAGTCATGTCACTTCCGTAGACTCTTCCGGCGAGGCTTTAAATCTTGCTAAAAGCCAACAAAAGCTGAACCAATTTGCCGATACTCGCGCAGACTGGATTGATGCAGATGCTTTTAAGATGCTCACAGAGTTTCGTAAGGATGGCCGCCAATTTGACATTGTCGTACTAGACCCACCTAAGTTTGCCCCTTCGGCGCATCATTTAGATAAGGCGCTTAGAGCCTATAAAGAAATTAATCGCGCTGGTATGCAATTGGTCAAGCCAGGGGGTTATTTGTTAACGTTCTCCTGCTCAGGCGCTGTGGATGTGCCCCTCTTTGAAAAAACAATTGCCCAAGCCTCTTATGAGGCGATGAGCCATGTAGAAGAGAAAACCTTAGATTTTCGCTTGATTAAGAGATTGTCTTCTGGAGCTGACCACCCTCTTTTGATGAGTTTTCCGGAGGGGGATTACCTCAAAGGTTTGTTACTCGAGCGTATCTGAGCCACAAAGGCATAGAATATTTGTTTAGTTGGTTAAATTAGAAATGTGAAAAAGCTATGGCATTGATTCCGGTAACGATATTGAGTGGTTTTTTAGGTAGCGGTAAAACCACATTACTCAAGCATATTTTGTCTGAGCATCATGGTAAAAAAATCGCTGTGATTGAAAATGAATTTGGCGAAGAAAATATTGATAACGAGATCCTGATTCAGGACTCTAATGAGCAAATCGTACAAATGAGCAATGGTTGTGTCTGTTGCACTATTCGTGGTGATTTGGTGGAGGCGCTCAATCAGTTGTGGGAGCAAAAGAAAGATAAGAAGATTGACTTTGACAGGGTTGTTATTGAGACAACGGGGGTCGCCAACCCTGGGCCAGTGGCACAAACATTCTTTATGGATGATGAAGTAGCCACGCGCTATATTTTGGATGCCGTGGTGACTTTGGTTGATGCCAAGCACGGGCATCAGCAGTTAGACCAGCAAGTGGAAGCTCAGCAACAGGTCGGTTTTGCAGATCGCATCTTCATCACCAAAACGGATTTAGTCACAGAGCCAGAGGTGGCTAAATTAAAGCACCGTCTGATGCATATGAACCCCAGGGCGCCTATTTCTGCGATCAGTAAAGGGGTCGTACCATTAGACCAAGTGCTTGATTTGCGTGGCTTTAATCTCAATGACAAGTTGGAGATTGACCCTCATTTCTTGGAGCAAGATGATCATGATCATAGTGAGTGCGGTCACGACCATCATGAACATGGCCCTGATTGTGGCCATCACCACCATGGTGAACAGACCCAAACTGTGCAATTCATGCAAAAACCTAAATCACATACCGACAGAATTCAGTCATTTGTATTCAGAAGTGACCGACCTTTTGATTCAAAGAAATTAGAGGATTTCCTAGGTGGCGTTTTGTCTGTATTTGGGTCTAAGATGATGCGTTACAAGGGTGTTTTGTACATTAAAGGCTCGGCGCGCAAAGTAATTATTCAGGGCGTACATGAGATGATGGGGTCTGACCTTGGGGCACCATGGGGTAAAGATAAGAAAGAAAGCAAGATGGTATTTATTGGTACAGATTTACCTAAGGACTTGCTTCTAGGAGGCTTGGAGACCTGTTTGGTGTAGTGTTATTTGAATCATGTAGAATCCAACACCCTAGTTACTTATACTTTTTAGTAAGCTGGTGTAATGTACAGAAAAGGTCGCCATGGAGATTGGCGTAATAAATAAAGTCCCGAAAGGACAATGAGATGAGCAAAAAACCACTAACAGAAGCTGATTTGCTGAAGATGTCTGAAAAAGACTATATGAACGCCGGACAATTGGAGTTCTTTAAGACGAAGCTATTGGCCCTGAAAGAGGATCTCTTGCAACATGCTAATGAAACGACTGAGCATTTGCGTGAAAACGTGCTCGTGCCTGATCCAGCTGATCGCGCCACGATTGAAGAAGAACATGCCTTAGAACTGCGCACACGCGATCGTGAGCGCAAGTTGTTGAAAAAAGTTGAGCAATCATTGGCCCGTATTGAGTCTGGTGATTATGGCTGGTGTGAAGAAACTGGCGAGCCGATTGGTATCCCTCGTCTATTAGCAAGACCGACTGCCACATTGTCCTTAGAGGCTCAAGAGCGCCGCGAACTCCGTCAGAAACTATTTGGCGATTAATTTTGTTTTCTAGAAGTGCCGTCCTCGTTTGTTTATGCTTTGCCTTGCTCAGTGCGCAGTGGCAAGGCTTTGCGCACGCAATCGGCCATGTTGACGGTTTGCAAACCGCGCAGCAAGAACTTATAGCTAAAGTTAGTCAAAAAGCTCATGATGACTGCGAGGGTAGCCAACAGCACGGCCATCATCATTGTGCTGCTTACGATGCAGTCACCTTAGCCGCATTACATGGTTTACCGAATTTTTTGACCGTATTACTTGATCTCGAACAGGTCAAGATACGATTCTATGAAACCTATCAGGTTTCATTACCACCACAGCACCCTTTTGAAGCGCGTGCGCCACCGACTCTCAATAGTTAAACCATTTTGTTGCTCGAATGAGCAAGTTTTAACTTTTTAGAGGAATACATATGAAGTTCAATCAAACCGCTTTGGTGGCGGCTGTTACTGTTTTATTTACTACAACTGCACACGCTCATCAAACTTTATCGCCTGTCGTTGTGACGGCCAATCCTTTGGGTAATGACATCAACGATATAGTTGCGCCCGTCAGTGTGCTCAGGGGCGATCAACTAACGCAAAAGCAAAGCAGTACTTTGGGCGAAACATTAAACGATTTACCCGGCATCAGCTCTAGTAACTTTGGACCTAATTCAAGTCGCCCTGTGATTCGTGGTTTAGATGGTGATCGTGTTCGCATCATGACCAATGGCGGAGCTAATCTTGACGTTTCATCATTCTCTGCAGACCACGCGGTTGCGATAGAGCCTCTCTTGGTGGAGCAGATTGAGGTGGTCAGAGGCCCCGCAGCTCTTCAATATGGGGGTAGTGCGATTGGTGGCGCAGTGAATATCATCGACAACCGTATCCCAAAAGCGGCCCAGAAAGGCACAGATGGTCGTGCTGAAGTGAGATTGGGTGGTGCCGAGATGGAAAGAGCCGGTGCAGCAGTTCTCAACACAGGTAACGGCAAGTTGGCTATCCACGCTGATGCAGCTTATAGACAGACTGATGATTTGAGAATTCCGGGAAATCCTTTGAGATCTTCTGCAATTAAGTCTGGTTCACGATTACAAAACACCAACGCAGATCAACAATCTGGCTCGGTGGGTATGTCAGCGACATCAGATCATGGCTATGCAGGCTTATCTATCGATAGCTACAAAAATGACTATGGTACTGGTTTGTTTGAATCAGGTTCTGCAAAACGAATCAATATGAATCAAGATCGCTTTACTTTTGCAGGTGAGCAAAGGAATCTAGATGGCAAGTTAGGATTCTTGAGCACCTTGCATGGTTCTATGTCATACACCGATTACAAGCATGACGAAACTAAAGGTTCAGAAGTTGAATCTACATTTAAAAACAAGGGCTGGGAAGCCCATATCGGAGGTACGCATATTCCAGTAAGCACTGCCTTGGGACAGCTCAAAGGCGCATGGGGCATACAAGCTTCTGAGAGTCGTTTGAGAATGACTTCTGATCATCCCTTGTTGCCTAATTCCAATACCAACACAAAAGCTTTCTTTGTTTTCGAAGAATTAGCCTTTGCCAAAGATAAAGCAGTCAATTTTGGTGCACGTATCGAAGATGTCAGAGTTTCCGCCTTGGCTGGAAATGGAAGTGAGTCTGATGAAAGTGGTGCAAAAAAATTCAAGCCATTTTCTAGTTCGTTGGGTTACCGTCAAAACTTAAATAAAGTGTGGACGGCAACGAGCAATCTTTCTTACACAGAGCGCGCCCCCACCTTCTATGAGTTGTTTGCGGATGGTGAACATCATGCAACAGGATCGTATGAAGTTGGTAACGTTAATCAAAAGAAAGAAAAAGGCAGAACGCTCGATGTGGCCTTGAACTACAAGACAGATAGCTCAAGAGCACGATTGGGGGCTTTCGTAAGTGACTTTTCTAATTTCATTGGGATGGTCAGTAAGGGACTTACCACAGCTCCCGGCTCTAGCAATCCATCGTGTGATCATGCGGAGGAGGCGGGCTTGGCTTGCTACAACTATCAAGGCGTTAAAGCCCGCCTCTATGGTTTAGAAGCCGATGGTCGTTTTCCTATTGCTCGTGGTGTGATGCAGCAAGCTAGTCAAATTGATTTGGCTTGGAAGGCAGACTATGTTCGAGGCGAAGATCGTACTAACGGTACTCCTTTGCCACGCATTTCACCATTACGCTTGAGTGCTGCTTTCATCTACACACAGGGACGTTATTCAAGTCAGTTTGATGTACGTCATGCGGCCAGCCAAAATCGTTATGCAGATGGTTTAGGTTCCACACCTAGCTATACCTTGTTAGGTATGGGCGCCTCATATCGTACTAAGATGCCAGGCTTAAATTCTGCATACTGGTTTGTAAGAGTCGATAACTTGACCAATGAGGTGGCGCGTAATGCTTCATCTGTGATGCGTGACGTCACGATGGCAGGTTCTAGAGCTGTGCGCGTTGGTTTGAGAGCTAATTTCTAAGCTTTCTTGCCTAGATAAGGGGGCGCTAAGCGCCCCTTTGTCGTTTTATGGATCAGAAAACAAGTTTTTTTTGGTTTTTCCCTGAAAACATATAGCCAAGATGGGGTTGAGGTCTTAGAATCACGCGCATGAACGCCCCACTCAAAGAACTAAAAGACGTATCTCCTGCAATCAAGGCTGAGGTTTTGGCTCAGGCTTTGCCATACATTAAGAAATACCATGGCAAAACGATTGTGATCAAGTACGGCGGTAACGCCATGACTGAAGAGCGCCTCAAAGAAGGTTTTGCTCGAGATGTGATTTTGTTAAAGCTCGTTGGTATGAATCCCGTTGTGGTTCATGGTGGTGGCCCGCAAATTGACGATGCCTTGAAAAAGGTGGGTAAAGCTGGAACTTTTGTACAAGGTATGCGTGTCACCGATGAAGAAACCATGGAAGTTGTCGAGTGGGTTCTTGGTGGCGAGGTACAGCAAGATATCGTGATGCTCATCAATCACTTCGGTGGCCAGGCCGTTGGTTTGACGGGCAAAGATGGTGGCTTGATTCATGCGCGCAAGATGATGGTTCCCAATAAAGAAAAAGCAGGCGAGATGTTAGACATTGGCTTTGTGGGTGAAATTGAGTCTATCAATCCAGCCGTTGTGAAAGCCTTGCAAGATGATGCATTTATTCCGGTGATCTCCCCGATTGGTTTTGGTGAAGATGGCCAGGCATACAACATCAACGCTGATTTGGTGGCCGGTAAGATGGCCGAGATCTTAAAGGCTGAGAAACTGGTCATGATGACCAATATCCCGGGCGTGATGGATAAGAGCGGAAACTTGCTCACCGATTTAACTGCTCGCGAGATCGATGCCCTTTTTGCTGATGGCACTATCTCTGGTGGCATGCTGCCTAAGATTGCTTCTGCATTAGATGCTGCAAAAAGTGGCGTTAATTCAGTGCACATCATTGATGGTCGTATCGAGCACTCATTACTCCTCGAAATTTTGACCGAGCAGGCCTTTGGCACGATGATTCGTTCACATTGAGGATGGCATGCGCCATCCTTGGTGGTTATTCGACTTAGATAACACCCTGCACGACGCATCGAGCGCCGTATTTCCCTACATCAATCAAGCGATGACGCACTATGTGGCGCGTCGTCTTGATTTATCGGTTGAGGATGCCAGTGCCGTTCGCCATCATTATTGGCAACGTTATGGCGCCACATTGCTGGGCTTAATTAAACATCATCAAATTAACCCCCATGACTTCCTTTATGAAACTCATCGTTTTGATGATGTTAGCGGTAAGCCGCTAGGAGATCTGGCTAATCTGGTGAGGGGTGAGCGAGGATTACGTCATTTATTGAATCGTTTGCCAGGCAAAAAAGTACTTCTGACTAATGCACCCAAGGCCTATGCCAAAGAGGTGATGCATAAGCTTGGTATCGAGAAGTGTTTTGTAGCCATTCATGCGGTTGAGGACATGCGCGTACATACGCGTTGGCGTCCTAAGCCTGATCAATTGATGATTCGGAGATTATTGCGGCGCTATAGTAAGTCGCCCCGACAGGCAGTCTTGGTCGACGATACCTTGGGACACCTCCTGGCATACGAGCGCTTAGGCCTAAAAACCGTATGGTTTAAAAGGCATGTTAGGGCTTACACTCATCAGAGGGGGCGACTCAGTCTCGAAGTACAATCAATACATCAATTGTTCAATCACTGGCGAAAACTACTATGAACTCTGCTTTTAACCAAATGCTTCCTAAAGAGTCAGAAGAACAAACTACGGTTAGAAAGAGGCCGCGACCCGGTGAGCGCCGCAATCAAATTTTGCAGGTCTTGGCGCAGATGCTTGAAAACCCCATGGGCGAGCGTGTTACGACCGCTGCTTTAGCTGCTCGCTTGGAGGTGTCTGAGGCGGCTTTATATCGCCACTTTGCCAGCAAAGCACAAATGTTCGAGGGTTTGATTGTTTTTATAGAGCAGACTATTTTTGGTTTGATTAATCAAATCACAGAGCGCGAGGAGGCTGGCGATCGTCAAGCTCGTGAAATTCTCATGGTGCTATTAGGTTTTGCGGAAAAGAATCCCGGTATGACGAGAGTCTTATTGGGGGACGCATTATTAATGGAAGATGATCGCTTGCAAGAGCGAGTGCTACAAATTTTTGAGAGGATTGAATCTTCTCTTAAGCAATCTTTAAGAATCGCCCAGTCTCAAGGCCGTTTGGCTCAATCTGCTGATGGTCAGGAGGTGGGTGCTAGAGCCGCCATGATGATGAGTTATGTCGTCGGTCGTTGGCATAGATATGCGCGTAGTGGCTTTAAGAAAATGCCTATGGACGCGAATGAGCTACCGATGAGGATTATGTTCTCAGCATGAGTATTGGGCTGGTATCTCCACAAAAATTAAGTTTTGCCGAACCTTTGGTTCTGCAAAGTGGCGCTCGCATTGCTAATTATGACTTGATGGTTGAAACCTATGGGCGTCTTAATGCCGATAAAAGTAATGCGGTCTTAATTTGTCACGCCTTAAATGCTTCACATCATGTGGCCGGTCACAGCGTTGATAAGCCGGGTGATGTGGGGTGGTGGGACAATATGGTGGGCCCCGGCAAGCCTGTAGATACCAACCGTTTTTTTGTAATCGGGATTAATAACTTAGGCTCTTGCTTTGGCTCTACGGGCCCTATGAGTATTAATCCTGAAACAGGTAAGCCTTATGGGGCCAGTTTCCCGGTCGTTACAGTGGAAGATTGGGTCAATGCTCAGGCGCGTGTGATTGATCATTTCGGTATTAAGACTTTGGCTGCTGTGATGGGCGGAAGTCTAGGGGGCATGCAGGCAACGGCGTGGGGTATGTTGTATCCAGAGCGTGTGCGCAACTGTGTCGTGATTGCATCGACCCCAAAACTCTCGGCACAGAACATTGCATTTAATGAAGTGGCTCGCAGCGCGATATTAAGTGACCCAGACTTTCATGGTGGGGACTACTATGCCCACCAAGTGGTGCCGCGCCGTGGTTTAAGGGTTGCTCGAATGATTGGGCATATTACTTATTTATCAGATGACGATATGGCTGAAAAATTTGGCCGTGAGTTACGTCGCGCTGAAGGCGATTCAAAAGAGTACAACTTTAATTTTGATGTTGAATTTGAAGTAGAAAGTTATTTGCGTTATCAGGGTGAAAAGTTTGCGGATTATTTTGATGCAAACACCTATCTCTTAATTACGCGAGCGCTAGACTACTTTGACCCTGCCAAATCTTGCGATGATGATCTGTCCGCCGCATTTAAAAACGTTCATGCGAAGTTTTTGGTGGTGAGTTTCACAACGGACTGGAGATTTTCTCCACAACGTAGTCGCGAAATTGTTAAAGCATTGTTAGATAACAAGCTAGATGTGAGCTATGCAGAAATAGATGCGCCACACGGGCATGATGCTTTTTTATTAGAAGATCCTCGCTACCATGGCGTGGTGCGCGCCTACTTTGATCAGATTTTTCAGAAGGTGGGCTCATGATGCGCGCTGATTTTTCTGCTATTGCACAATGGATCAAGCCAGGCACTGAAGTTTTAGATGTCGGCTGTGGTGATGGTGCATTGTTAGCGCACTTAAGAGATGTGCGCTTGGCCCACACCTACGGTGTTGAGTTGGCTGATGATAAGGTCTTGGCTTGTGCTCAAAAGGGCATTAACGTCATACAGCAAGATCTAGAAGGCGGCTTAGCATTGTTTGAGGACAAGACTTTTGATACGGTCATTCTTTCTCAGACCCTACAAACGATTCATGAGACTGCCAAAATCTTGAGTGAGATTGCGCGCGTGGGTAAAGAGTGTGTTGTTTCTTTCCCCAATTTTGGTCATTGGTCTCATCGTCTTGCTGTGCTGACGGGTCGTATGCCGGTTTCTAAATCATTGCCTTATCAGTGGTACAACACACCTAATGTGCGTGTTTTGACGATTGCCGATTTTGAGGCTTTAGCGCCTGAAGTCGGGCTAGAGCTATTGGATCGAGTCGTTTTACACGAGGGGCAAGAAATTTCATTAATGCCTAATCTAAGGGGTAGTCTTGCAATCTATAGAGCACGCAGGGCCAAGTAAAACTAGCGCCGTATTGGTATGTGTGGCTTTTGGTTTTGCCAGCGGATTACCGCTATTTATTCTTTATAACCTTTTATCTGCTTGGTTAAAGAGTGAAGGTGTTGACCTTAAAGCAATCGGGTTATTTGCTTTAGTAGGTATGCCTTATACATGGAAGTTTCTATGGTCTCCTGCCATGGATCGTTTCCAGCTACCGTTTTTAGGACGTAGACGAGGCTGGATTATTTTTACGCAAATTGCTGTCATGTTGGCTGTGATGCTCATGGGGCAATTTAATCCTAAGTCAGACATCTGGATCGTGGTGGCCTTAGCAGCAACGGTTGCTTTTTTCTCTGCCAGCCAAGATATTGTGATTGATGCGCATCGTCGCGAATGGCTGACCGAAGAGCAGATGGGTTCTGGTACCGCGCTGTTTGTGAATGCTTATAAATTATCTACCCTAGTCCCAGGGTCTTTATCGCTAATTCTGTCAGACATTATCAGTTGGGACTGGGTGTTTTTTATCACGGCACTCTTTATGTTGCCTGGCATGATTACTACCCTTTTTGTTTCAGAGCCCAAGCTCTATGGCCCGCCACCGCAAACCATGCGCGAAGCGATCATTGAACCATTTAATGAGTTTGTCCAACGTAAGGGCTGGCGTTACGCCCTTCTAGTTTTATCTTTCATTTTTTTATATAAGCTGGGTGATTCCATGGCTACGGCCTTAGCCACCCCTTTTTATATAGAAATGGGATTTACGCGCACTGAAATTGGTGTTGTAGCCAAAAATGCTGGTTTATGGGCAAGCATATTGGGTGGCATATTGGGCGCCTATTGGATGCTAAAGACCGGTGTGAATAAAGCCTTATGGATTTTTGGTGCACTACAGGCGCTCGCCACTTTGGGTTTTGTGGTTTTAGCGGAATCAGGCCCAAGCTTATGGGTGTTAACTTGGGTCATTGGATTTGAGGCAATCACTGTGGGCTTGGGTACGGCGGCATTTACCTCCTATATTGCGCTTGAGACTAATCCGCGTTTTACGGCAACACAGTTTGCGCTATTTACGAGTTTGTCGGCTGTACCAAGAACGTTCATTAATGCTTTAACAGGGTTTATTGTTGAGTACACCGGCTGGACCCATTTCTTTATCCTTTGTTTTATCCTGGCTTTGCCGGGATTGATGTTGTTGCCTAAAATTGCTCCATGGAACGGTCAGAAAACTTCAACTAATTAATGATGAAGCAAACGATAGTTAAATTAAAGAGAGTCTTCGCGCTCACCATGGGTGCCCTTTTGATGGCATGTGCACCGGTGAATCCATCGCCTAAAGATGGGGTAAAAGTTGGGGATTCATCTAGCTTAAAAAGTATGGTGCCAGCTTCTTCCTTGGAGCAGGCGGCTGCACGTCAATATGCAGATATCAAGAAAAAAGCGGGCGCTAAGAATGCCTTGATGCCAGACACACATCCACAAGTGATTCGCTTAAGAACCATCGCGAAGAAAATTTTGCCGCATGCTGAAATCTGGAACCCTGAATCTAAAAAATGGCAGTGGGAAATCAATTTGATTGCCTCCGATGAGGTCAATGCCTTTTGTATGCCGGGTGGCAAGATTGCTTTTTATACTGGCATCCTAGAGAAGTTAAAGCTCAATGATGATGAGGTCGCGACGATCATGGGGCACGAAGTAGCTCATGCTCTGCGTGAACATGCGCGCGAGCGCATTGCCAAAGCACAGTTGACTAATATCGGTGCTAATGTGGTTTCGCAAGCTCTAGGCTTGGGTAGTCTTGGCAACCAAGCTTTAGGGCAAGGTTTGCAGCTTCTAGGTTTGAGCTTTTCTCGTTCAGATGAAAAAGATGCGGACTTAGTCGGTATGGATTTGGCTGCGCGTGCAGGTTACGACCCACGCGCAGGGATTTCTTTGTGGCAAAAAATGGGACAACTTAATAAAGAGAAGCCACCAGAATGGTTATCTACTCACCCTTCAGGCGAATCACGTATTTATGAGATTCAGCGTAACTTAGCTGATGTGATGCCTTTATATGCCAAAGCTAAAGGCACAACCATCGATCGCCTACCTGAATATCGCTATTAATCCGATTAAAGACTGTAGTCGTAATCTATGATCAGTGGCGCATGATCTGAAAAGCGCTCTTCCTTGTAAATGCGCGCAGTTTTAGCTAGTTGACTGAGTTTGGGGGTGGCAATTTGATAGTCGATACGCCACCCAACATTCTTGGCATAGGCTTGACCGCGCTGGCTCCACCAGGTGTAACAATCATCACTACTTTCTGGATGAAGGATGCGATAAACATCTTGATAGTTTTCTTGGTAGAACAATTGATCAAGCCACGCACGTTCTTCAGGTAAGAAGCCCGAATTTTTAAGATTGCCTTTCCAGTTTTTTAGATCTTGTTCTTTATGTGCGATATTCACATCACCACACAAGATGATCTCTTTCTTTTTCTTCTTGAGCTCAACCAGGTGTGGCATAAACAAATCTAGAAACCTAAATTTAGCTTCTTGACGTTCTGGCGCGCTTGATCCTGAGGGGAAATACGCCGAAATCACGATTAAGTCATTAAAGTGCGTTTCGACATAGCGCCCTTCAGCATCGAATTCACCATCATCAAAACCAATCACAACCTCAGTCGGCTCGTGCTTGGTGTAAAGGCCTACGCCGCTATACCCTTTTTTTTCTGCATATTGGAAAAATCCTTGGAAGCCTGCTGGAGAAAGCATAAAATCAGCCATATCGTCTGCTTGAGCTTTGAGTTCTTGTACACAAATGATGTCTGGTGACTCTTTTTGAATCCAATCAAAGAAGCCTTTTTTGGAAGCGGAACGGATACCGTTTAAGTTGGCAGTAATGACACGTAGCATGGGATATATGACTAATCAAAAAAACTTTAAAAAGGAATTCATCCAGTTTGCACTAGAAGCCAAGGTGCTGGCATTTGGAGAGTTTAAAACGAAGGCAGGTCGTCTGTCCCCTTACTTTTTTAATGCCGGCGGCTTTAATGACGGATTACGTCTGAAGCGACTTGGTGAGTACTATGCACAAGCATTGATTAGCTCGGGTCTTAAGTTCGATATGCTTTTTGGGCCTGCATATAAGGGCATCACCTTGGCGGCTGCCACAGCAATCGCGCTGGCTGAACATGGTCAAGCGGTGCCCTATTGTTACAACCGTAAAGAAGCGAAAGATCATGGCGAGGGCGGTGTATTGGTGGGGGCGCCCTTGAGGGGCCGGGTTGTCATTATTGATGATGTCATTTCTGCGGGGACTTCTGTTCGAGAATCGGTAGATATGATTCGCTCAGCTGGGGCCGAGCCTGCTGCAGTATTGATTGCCTTAGATCGAATGGAGCGCTCTGGTAATGCAGAGGAAATCGGTACCAGTTCAGCCGTTCAAAATGTGCAAAGCGAATTTGGTATGCCAGTTATTTCGATCGCTGATTTGGCGAGCTTGATGACGTTTTTAGAGCAGTCAGAAAGTGCCGAATTACAAAACTATTTGCCCGCAGTAAAAGCCTATCGAGAGCGCTACGGTATTTAATGGGCTTTAGCGCCCAATCTAGATACTAACTTCGCCCTCAAAAACAGTGACTGCGGGACCTGTCATCATGACGGGGTGCTCAGGATTGCCATCCCACTCAATGATTAAATCCCCGCCACGTGTATGAACCGTCACGGGGCTACTTAGTTTATTTTGCATGATCCCTGAAACGACCGCCGCACAGGCCCCAGTGCCGCAAGCCAAAGTTTCTCCAGAGCCTCGCTCAAAGACGCGTAACTTAATTTCGTGAGCGGAAATGATTTGCATAAACCCTGCATTCATTTTTTTAGGAAATGCTGGATGTGATTCAAGAACAGGTCCTTGGGTAGCGACAGGATGATGATCGACATCATTCACAATTTGCACACCATGAGGATTACCCATAGAAACAGGATGAATCCAAAATGAACCTTCACTCGTTTGAAGTTGATAAAGCGTGGCTTGTGCTTCTTGCTTGGATGAGAGATTCATTGGGGTAAATGGAATTTTCTCTGTCCCGAGTATGGGTGGCCCCATATTAACTGTGACTTGGCCATCAGGATTTTCAGTCAAGCTCAAAATGGTATGAGCCACTTCAACTTGCACGGTGGTGTTTTGGGTCAGCCCTTTAGCGCGGACGAAACGTACAAAGCAACGCGAACCGTTGCCACATTGTTCGACTTCATTACCATCCGCATTAATAATGCGGTATTTGAATTCTGCCCCCTCGCGGCTTGGGCGTTCGACAATCAAAATTTGATCGGCTCCTATGCCAAATTGTCGATGCGCTAATTTCACCCATTGGGCTTTGGAGATCCCGGTGAGGTCTTGATGAATGCCGTCAAGCACAATGAAATCATTGCCCGCGCCATGCATTTTGGTAAATCGTAAATTTCTAGAGCTCATAAGGGTTAAATATACAGGCTAGTTGTACTTTTATGAGAATGTTATAGAATTCACACATATTCGCTGAGTTATGACAACTTGCGGGGCGAATCCAAAATATCCGCTAAAGCGTCGCCGCTGTTAGAACCGGCACGTGTTGTCGGAATACTTTTTTAAGGAGCTAACAGTGTCAAACGAATATTTCTTTACCTCTGAGTCAGTTTCCGAAGGCCATCCTGATAAGGTTGCTGACCAAATTTCTGATTCCATTCTCGATGCCATTTTGGCTCAAGATCCTACTGCACGGGTTGCTGCAGAAACTTTATGTAATACCGGTTTGGTTGTTTTGGCTGGTGAAATTACGACCACAGCCAACGTCGACTACATTGGTGTAGCGCGCGAGACTATTCGTCAAATCGGTTACGACAATACTGAATATGGTATTGACTACAAAGGCTGTGCGGTATTAGTCGCCTATGACAAACAAAGTCCAGATATCGCCCAAGGTGTTGATAAAGCCCATGATGATGGTTTAGATCAGGGTGCGGGTGACCAAGGTTTGATGTTTGGTTATGCAGTGGATGAAACCCCTGAGTTAATGCCTTTGCCAATCTACTTGTCACATCGTTTGGTTGAGCGTCAAGCCGATTTACGTCGTGATGGTCGTCTCAATTGGTTGCGTCCTGATGCTAAGTCTCAGGTGACATTAAAGTATGTCGACGGCAAGCCAGTTGCGATTGATACCGTCGTTTTATCTACGCAGCATTCACCAGACATTTCTTTAGAAAAGTTACGTGAGGCGGTCATTGAAGAAATTATTAAGCCTGTATTACCTAAAGAATTAATCAAAGGCGAAATCAAGTACTTGGTAAATCCTACTGGCCGTTTTGTGATTGGTGGCCCACAGGGCGATTGTGGTTTGACCGGCCGTAAGATTATCGTGGATACCTATGGTGGTGCAGCTCCTCACGGTGGTGGTGCGTTCTCCGGCAAGGATCCATCTAAGGTTGACCGCTCTGCTGCTTATGCAGGCCGCTATGTTGCTAAAAACGTGGTTGCTGCAGGTTTGGCAAGTAAGTGCTTGGTACAGATTTCATACGCCATTGGTGTTGCAAAACCTACTTCTGTCATGGTCAGCACTTTTGGTACAGGTAAGATTTCTGATGAAAAGATTGCCCAGTTAGTTCAAGAACACTTTGATTTGAGACCGAAGGGTATCGTGAAGATGTTGAACTTGCTCAGACCGATTTATCGCAAAACGGCTGCTTATGGCCACTTTGGCCGTGAAGAGCCAGAGTTCACATGGGAGGCCCGTGATAAGGCCGCAGCACTAAAAGCCGCAGCTGGGCTATAATACGTTTATCGCCTCTAAGGAGCGTTGCAAGGTATTTTTTCAAATACCCCAGGCTTAGAGGAATTAGTTAATTGCAACGGCGCTCGCTAACCTTTTAAAGAACCGGTTGGCGGGCGTTTTTTATTGCCCCCGATTGGCCTTTCAATGAGTGGGGTGCATATGAACAAACCTGTAGATTTAAGCTTAAAAGACTTTGCTATTGCCGACATTGGCTTAGCTGATTGGGGTCGTAAAGAGATCGCCATTGCCGAAACTGAAATGCCTGGCTTGATGGCGATTCGCGACGAGTTCGCTGCCAGTCAACCTTTGCGTGGCGCCAGAATTACTGGCTCTTTGCATATGACGATTCAGACAGCGGTATTAATTGAAACCTTAGAAGCATTGGGTGCTGACGTACGTTGGGCCTCATGCAATATTTTCTCAACCCAAGATCATGCTGCTGCCGCAATTGCTGCGAATGGCACGCCTGTATTTGCTATCAAGGGCGAGACTTTAGAGCAGTATTGGGATTTCACACACAAGATTTTTGAGTGGCCAGATGGTGGCTATACCAATATGATTTTGGATGATGGTGGCGACGCCACGCTTCTGCTCCATTTGGGTGCCAAAGCTGAAAAAGACCAATCTGTTTTACATCATCCAACCAGTGAAGAAGAGCGTGTGTTGTTTGCCTCTATTCAGGCAAAGCTCAAACAAGATCCAACTTGGTACTCAGTGCGCTTAGAGAAAGTCAAAGGCGTGACTGAAGAAACCACTACAGGTGTTCATCGCTTGTATCAAATGTTTGCTAAGGGTGAACTCAAGTTCCCGGCTATTAACGTCAATGATTCTGTGACCAAGAGCAAGTTTGATAACTTGTATGGCTGTCGTGAGTCATTGGTAGACGGTATTAAGCGTGCTACTGATGTGATGATTGCGGGCAAGATTGCTGTGGTGGCTGGTTACGGTGACGTAGGTAAAGGTTCAGCCCAGGCATTACGTGCTTTGTCTGCACAAGTGTGGGTCACTGAAATTGATCCTATTTGCGCATTGCAAGCCGCTATGGAAGGCTACCGTGTAGTGACCATGGATTACGCTTGTGACAAGGCTGACATTTTCGTGACTGCTACGGGTAACTATCATGTCATTACGCATGACCACATGGCCAAGATGAAAGATCAGGCTATCGTTTGTAACATTGGCCACTTTGATAATGAGATTGATATCGCAGGTATTGAAAAATATCGTTGGGAAGAAATCAAGCCACAAGTAGACCATGTGATTTTCCCTGCCATGAATGGTCAGCCAGAAAAGCGTTTGATTATTTTGGCTAAGGGTCGCTTGGTGAACCTAGGTTGCGGTACGGGCCATCCTTCTTATGTGATGAGCTCATCTTTTGCGAACCAAACATTGGCGCAGATTGAGCTTTGGACAGCTGCTGGTACGAATAAGTACCCTGTGGGCGTTTACACATTGCCTAAGCATTTGGATGAAAAAGTAGCTCGTTTGCAGTTGAAGACGCTCAATGCTCAATTGACGCAGTTGTCTGATCAGCAAGCCGCTTACATCAATGTGAAAAAAGAAGGCCCTTATAAGCCTGAGCATTACCGTTACTAAGAAAGTCTGGAATTGATATGGAATTGAGCGTAGAGTTTTTCCCGCCAAAGACGCCTGAGGGTGCAGATAAATTGCGCCTGGTGCGTCAGCAATTGGCAGCTACGCTCAAACCGACATTTTTTTCTGTGACTTTTGGTGCAGGTGGTTCTACGCAAGACGGTACTTGGACCACGGTTAAAGAAATGCATGAGGCCGGTCTACAGGCTGCGCCTCATCTTTCATGTGTGGGTAGTACACGTGAAAAAATTGCAACTCTCATTCAGCAATACCAAGCCATTGGCATTCGTCGCATCGTTGCTTTACGAGGTGATTTGCCATCGGGCATGGGTCAGTATGGCGAGTTTCAGCATGCTGATCAACTCGTTAGTTTTATTCGTGAAACAACAGGCGATCACTTTCATATTGAGGTGGCTGCCTATCCTGAGACACATCCTCAAGCGAAATCGCCCGCAGATGACGTTGTACGTTTTGTCAATAAAGTGAAGGCGGGTGCAAATTCCGCGATCACGCAGTACTTTTTTAATACGGATGCTTATTTCCGTTTTGTTGATGAGGCGGCTAAGCAAGGTGCTGATGTACCAGTGATTCCCGGCATTATGCCCATTACCAACTCATCACAACTATTAAGATTTTCTGATGCCTGTGGCGCAGAAGTGCCCCGTTGGATTCGTTTAAGACTCCAATCCTATGGTGATGATGTGGCTTCGATTAAAGCCTTTGGTCTGGAAGTCATCACAGATCTTTGCGATCAACTCATGGTGGCAGGTGCTCCAGGATTACATTTTTATAGCCTTAATCAAGCCGAGACCACCTTGGCCATAGCTAAAAATCTGCAATTAGTTGACTAAGTCAAAAATCAGTCTGTGAGGAGTTCGTCTAGGGCCTCATCATGCCCGGCAGGTTGCCAGGTTTCATGGATCTCAAGCGCTTGGTAGCTAATCCCAATAAAGGGGATAGCCATTAATTCTGGATTTGATCGGTAGCTAGCCATGGTGCGGTCATAAAAGCCACCGCCATACCCTAAGCGATAGGTTTTACCATCGCGCTTTAGCCAACCTAAGGTGGGTACTAAGACTGCTTGAGGTGTTTCAAAACCATGCTCTGGCCCTACTTCAGGGATTTGATAAAGGCCTAGGTATTGAGGGGTTTCGTGATGGTTCCAGTGTTGAAACATCAAGGCTTGATTGTTTTGAGTATGGGGCAGTAGTAAGTGACGATCTGCCTGGTTATTGGCCCATACTTTCATGGTTTCGAGTAAGTTAAATTCGTCACGAATTGGCCAATAAATGGCAATAGTGTTGTAGTTTTGTCTTGCTAGCCATGCTTGCAAGTTATTTTGTAGGCGTAGCTGTGTGCCGGCATCCTTGGCAATTAAGGTACGCTTTTGACTTAGATTTTGTCTTAAATTATTCATGCAAAACAGGTCTTCACAATTATCAAAAATCAGGCATGATTTAGCCTATGCTACAACGAAACCAAATTAAATCAATCAAAGCCATACTACT
>JACCEC012506602.1_pt1 | contig 28893 bp, 13 predicted proteins | sample 7450121 | NCBI WGS metagenome assembly JACCEC01 (sample SAMN15323455, study PRJNA562643) | freshwater metagenome | isolation source: river surface water | place: USA:Blue River Watershed | collected 2017-08-18 | reverse complement strand
GCTGCTGCTTCCCTAGCTGCTGCTTCCCTAGCTGCTGCTTCCCTAGCTGCTGCTTCCCTAGCTGCTGCTTCCCTAGCTGCTGCTTCATTAGCTTCCCTAGCAGCTGCTTCTGCTCGTTTTGCTGCGCGTTCAGCTTTCCTAGCTTCTTTTGCAGCTTTTTCGGCAGGTGTTGGTGGTGGCCTATCGCCAGATGCGGAAGCAGATGGATTGCCAGATGCGGAAGCAGATGGAGTGCTAGGTTGCGAAAATGAAGTATCATTAGGAGTAACGCCCCTACGAATATTAGTTTTTTTAGATACTGGTTTAGAAGTAGTTGACATGTTGAGTTGTTTTCTGGTTGGTTTAATTGGATAATGTTTGTGCCAAATTATATAAAATACAATTACGATAACATATGCAGAATCAATTTTTACTTATAAATATATTAAATAGTGGAATATTCTTCGTTTTTAGTATATTTTGGACTATTTTTCATATTATATTTTTTTTCTCGTAGCAAAAATTGTTTTGAAATGATATTAGAATATGATACTAATATACATAAAGTAATTTACCATTCTTAGCTATCAAGCTACTGCTACAAAGCAAACAATCAACAAGTTAACTACTAAATTACCTATATAATGCCTCCCAAGCCGACTAAAATGACTACTACTATTAGCACTGCTGCTACTCAACCTAGCACAACAATTATGGTAGCAGGTGTAGTGACTACAACTGAAGAGGAAGATAATGTTACAACTACTGAAGACGAAACAACACAAGACAGTGAGTATGAGGCCCCATCCGGGCATCAAGTAATGCCACCTATTCAAGAGGCAGCTGTCGAAGAAGAAAGTGAGGAAGAGAGCGACGAGGAAAACGGTGAATCAGAAACAGAAATCCAATTCGTAAAATCACCCCTCCTAGAACAACTAGGAACTCAACCAACTGGACATCTAGCACCTGGAACATATCTATATCTGCTTTCTGGATCGGCACTAACTAAGTTTGCAAGACTTACTAAATATCATACATATGGAAATCAACTCCAACAAGATATGGTGACTAAACTTGCAGTGGATATTGCACGTAGTCAACAAGTAGTAACGCCACTATCTGCTGTTAATACACAAGATGGCGAAATCTTTGTTATTGATGGAATTTACCAACTACTGGCTCTCCGTAATCTTTCGGATGGTGTCCTAGAAAAACTTACAGTAATGCTCGTGGTCTATGAGTTCCGGACACTCAGTGACCCGGCTGCCAAAGCGCTTTTCACCAAACTTAATACCAGGCAACTATTTACGATTGATACTCATACGCAATCGGATATTGAGAAATTCATGTCTCTTCTTCTTGCACAACCCGCATTTAAGGAAGGAATTAAGTCATCGGCTGCAAATAAGAAAGCCAATTTTCCACATGTTTCAGCATCCGAACTACGCAAATCGCTACAGGAAATCATTGCACAACTGCAGTCAGATGGTAGTAAACCTAATATTGAGACACTAGCTAATCGGCTAATTGATTTCAACTGTATTTGTAAAGGTAAGCCAATTAGCACGCTGTTTGGTCTTCATGTTAGTGCTTCCACACATACCGGCGAAGGTATTGATGACAAGACCCGAGAGCGCTATAAGAAGATGGTAGCTAAGGACTTCTACCTAGCATCGCCGTATGGCCGTTGCTGGCCGCAATACCTGCTTGGTCGTGCAGATACCGAACTAGTGGCTGCACCAAATGGTTCATCTGCACCAGTCATTCCGGTTGTCAGCCAAAAACTGGCATTTACACTTAAGATGTGATAATACTACGCATATTACGGAATGTTTATTTTTTGTTCATAAATTATGCGGCATGATTATACGGATTGGTCATAAAGATATCTTGTTTTTCAAACATATCTGCGAATGATTGACTTACTTCAGGCTGGCCCATTTGTTCTTCATATATACTACGTGGTATAAATCGGTATTCGATTTCTTTTTGCACTTCAATTTGTCGGGTAAGTTGTTTTTGATAACCTGTAGTCAAAAGAATGAGTCCGACTACAAAAATGAATAATATAAAACTTTTCATAACCTCAAACAATAATAGTAATGCTAGGTTGCTGTGAGTGATTGTTTATTATTTTTTCATATAATTATTATGTTTTTTGTCGGCGCCCAAAAATAAACTAGATTTCTCAAACAGACACTAAATAAAATATATAAAACTATTAAAAAGCATATAGATTTTTATACCTAAGATGCCTACTAAATCACCTAAAAAGAGATCATCTAGTCGCAATGGCCATAAAAAACATGGTAATCAGTTTGGCAAACAAACCGGTGGGTCCTCAGAACACTCTGGATCATCATTAATAAGTATAGAACCTTCTGAAACTATTACTGTTAGCACTTCAACTATCCTAGCTGTGCTTGCACTTATCCTGCTTGGTGTAATAGTTTACCTTGCATATACTAGGTCATGGGATGAACGTCAACCTGTTGCAAACAATTCTAAACAAAGTGACCAAAATGGAAATAAAAAAGGCAAAACTGCCGAAAAAATGACTAATTTACCAGCAATCCCAGCTCCCATTCCACCACCAGGCATGATGGATGATCCGGCTACATTTAGAGAGGTAGTTGGAGATGGTGATAATCCTAGCACCTCAAGTTTCTGGGGCTACCTAACTGCCAAGAATCACGAAAGAATTATTAACCCGCTCCTGCCGCCTGAACGCAGCTATGAAAATACATATGGGCTCCCAGTTAATATTCCTAGCCGAGGTTTTTCAGGTGGGTTTCAACAAGTTGGATACCTTTATAAGAAAGATGTTGCCAACCCAGATGTTCCAGTCGGACAAGACCCCAATTCAGTAATTATTCCGTTGTATGGCCGCCCACTTTGGCCAGGTGCTAACAAATGGAATTATTACCTGAATTCAGATAAATTCCAAGCAGTTAAAATGGCATTCCAAGTTCAAGGCAGGTCTTCAGATGACGACCATGGGGTAAATGAACTGAATAACGGGGACACTGTGGATTTACCCGCATATAATGGTAAATTTGAAGTGAATATTTATAATTATGATAAGCCAAGGTATATTCCGTTTGTCTATTAATTTCTTTCATGGATTAGCCCATATTAAAACGACCGAAATTATGTAGATTATGACGTGAACTTGAGGTGCTGTGTTCAGATTTATATAACATAAAGTATGATAATGCGCGGGCATATTCATTAGCTAAATTAATGAATTTCCTAGCAATATTATGACGTTCCTTTTTCTCTCGTGCTGGGCGATGACTATCAAAAGCACCTGCATCTGGGCTTGATAATTGCTGAAAAACTGTTTCTACTGGGACAGATGTGCTTTTATCAAAAAAATACATGGTTCCATATTTTTCATTTTCTTTTCTCCAATATGTTGGTTGTCTATAACTGCTAGGATTAGGTGTCGGTGGGTCCGTTCTTCCGTGGGATGAACTATGTGAAGTCTGCAATAGTCCAGCAAATTCCTTAACAATATCACATAATATATTCAAGTGGTTATTTGTAGATTTTGAATCTGGTTTATAACTACCAGTCCCTGTTTTTTCCATTTTTACATTTACTATATTATGTAATTGTTTGGTTTCAATATTTCCTTTACTATTTTTATATGTTACAGGTATGTATTTGTATGACCCTTGTAATCTTTCAAAAATTTTGATTAACCCGCGTTTGACAAGTGATTGTGTTTCCTTATCATATGCCGCTACACTTACTTTTTCTAATACCTTATCTGCTAAATATCTTGCTACTTTTTCCTTTTGAAATACTATCAAACCAAATAACAGACCACCCTGCAATTTCTTAGTTCGCAATTTCTTATTTGGAATACTGGTATCAACTAGCCTTTGATATTTATGACGTGTTCTTATCTTTTTTATGGTAGGCATTCCGCTATCTATTTATAATATATAACTAAAAAGAATAAAAATAACCAAAAGCACCACAAAATTAATATTAAGTTACATTAGTTAGAACCTGTTTGTTTTGCTGCAGCTTCTTCCATCTTGCGTTGCATCCAAGGATCAACATCAGTCAGTGGGGCCATTGCCTCAGTGAGGGTCGCAGGAGTGGCATTAGTAGTTGCTTGTGCACCTGCAGATTCAACAGCGAGTTGTTCCTTCATGCGTGCCACTTGGTCTTTAGCCTCCTGGGTGCGTTGGCGGGTCTGTTCTTGGAAGAACATATCACGTTTGGCTTCATTAGCCTTATATTCCTTCATGAGAGTATTGAGTTCATCATTCATATGTTCTTGGTCACTAATCTTGTTAACATCCGGATGCCAAGGGAGCCAATAACCCACTTGCCCAATGAACACATCAAACTTGCTATCCGATCGTTGGAGGAATTTGCTACGGATTTCGGCTTCCTTATACGAATCATACACACCACGGACTTTGACACCACGGACACTTGTCTGAAAGTTATTCATCTGGTCGAATTGGCGGCCGAGTTGTTCGCCTTCACGGAAGTTAAAATCCTCAGTAAGTTCCTTCCATTTTTCATATTCAACCTGGTTGGCATCAAAAACGCGCTTCATGCGTTTCTTAACATCAATCAATGATGCAACCGACACTTGATCGTCACCGGATTCAAGGATTTTATCAGTTAGTTCACTGAAAATCTTGTTGTATTCCGAGATGACATATTGATGGTAATGGTAGAACATCCATTTCTCTTTATTGACAAGGGTCTTTTCGGGGCTGACAAAACTGAGGCATACGAAGTTTTGCCCGGGGAGAGTCGGGTCCACATCTAGGTAATCTTCTTCAGTGGGATGAGGGGTTTTAGTATTAGTGGAGGACATTTCTGTTTGGCGGTTGATAAATTGGGATATACTTGTAATTTAATTACAAAATTATTCTCGTAATAGCTTTAACCTAGTTATAGATTTTGGGAGGCCTAGGTTAAACGCAGCACAAGAATTCATTAATTAAATTACAAAGTGCTAACCAACACATAAGCAATAACACCTAGGACCATGCCCATATAATGCCTATATTGCATCCCACGATACACATCTAACCAAGCCGCGCGTTGTTCATCGGTAGTAAGGTAAGTTAGCATATATTTGGATTTTGGATAAAGCAAATAGAAGAGATATGTAACAGCCATTGTGATGAAAACGAAGCCACACGTCCTAGCCATACCAGGTTGGCGGACTCCATGATAAAGATATATGAATCCGAGTAAGAGACCTACCACTAGGCCCATTAAGTAAATATGCATGCGCTCGCGGCTGACTTCCTTATATACATCCATTTGGTCAGGAGTTAGCAGGGACATAAGGTGATTGAGTTGCTCTGCACTATAAGGATTGAGCGATACAAATAACATACCGCCAAAAAAGGCCGCAGCTGCAGCACAAGTTAGCACACATCCATAACTGGTTTTCGCTGACATATTGAGTGGTTTTATTTTTGTGTTTGGGGTATATAAGATTTGAATTGCTTGTCTATGATAAAACTATTATTAATATATGAGATAAAAGAAAGAAGATTACATAAGCCAATTTAAAGATTAGTTTATGAAGAATGGTAATACCATCCAAATATTATTATACAATTCACTAAATTCACCTCAAAAAACCTAATAAACTAATGTCCCAAAATCTTGAATTTACTACTGACTCAGATTCGAAAGTAAGTCTTAAATATGGTGATATAACTATTAGTTTCCAGTCAAGTGCTAGGTGGCAAATTGTTTATAAATCTCTAGAAGACTCTAATAAAGAAAGTCTTAAGAGATTTCTAGCCGACCAAACAAACAACCTAAATATTATTATACAAGGTTCCGGAACAAATTGTTTTATTACAATTGCTGAAAATAGATTTAAAATCCATATAAATGATACCTGTGCTAATTTCACAATATCTAATAGCTTAGCTTGCCAATTTTCTGATAACAAACCAGAAATTATGAAATTTGTTAATTATTTACACCGCCAATTTGAAGCCAATGTTAATTAACCGTGTTGGTATTATTTTTTACATTCTTATTTACATTTTCAAGTTTCTTTTCACATTTTCAAGTTTAATTTAATATTATCAGTTCATAACGAAAAAAAAACAAAAAAACATCCAGATACCTAGAATTAACTAGTTGGATGCCGGAACACGTTTGAAAATGGTATTAAGATTATCAGGTGCGCGGATAGTAAATCCGGCTGCGCGCATATGACCGCCACCACCGAATTCTTTACAAATCGCGCTAACATCAGCACCGGTATCTAGGCTACGAAGACTAATCCACCATTCATCTACGGGGAATTCATAATGCCAACTCGCTGATAGGTCAGGGAGTGTTCCATCCGCGAATGGTTTATTACAAAGTTGGTTGCCTAGGTCAGACCGGAGTGAACCAATAGTCGTTCCTAGCCAAACACGATAAGTCTGGCCTGTAGTTGGGACGGTTAGCACACACTCATTGGCTTTGGCACACGAAGCGCGGAGCAAATCATTATTAAATTCGTCAGCTGCTAGTGCATAAGGCATTAGTTCCTTTGTAATATACTCTTCTTGCTCTTCAGGTGTCCTGGTTAGAGCAAGTTTTTCAGCGATAGAATCCGGGGTAATAGTAAGTTTGAGCCCGAATAGAGCCGTATTGATTAGTTTGCTATTAGGCAGACGCCAAGTCCAAAGGTCACGGTCTGCGATATATTCTAGGAACCACGGCCTAGGAGCTAGAGGCTCACCATTAGATTCGGGCAGTTGCGCAGTTATCCAATCCCAAGCAATTTGACACCCTGCACGTTTCATATCAAAGATAATATACAGATTTGTGGACCATGGCAATTCATCATGAATTCTACCACATATATCCATATTTGTTTTATGATGGTCAAGGACTACTACTCTATTTACACGTGGGCAAAGTTCTGATAGGATTTCAAAAGATGGCATTAGGTCAAGGAACCATGCTTCCGCGCCAGGAACTGCAAATGGGCTAAAATCAAAATTAGGGCAGCCAGGTGCGGTAGGTTTCCAAATGATATTATATGTCCCTTGCTGCGAATATTTAGGTAGTTGTCCTAGATGAGCTTTGATGGCCCAAGCAGCTGCATGTCCATCAGAGCAAGGGCTGTGATAATAGATAACTAGGTTGGGGATAGAAATAGTATTAATGACATTTGTGTCTTCAATTTCCATTGGAGTAGTCATTTTGTTTTTGTTTTGATTGGTTTGTAATTATCGAATTGCTAGTTTGAGTATTTGATAGGGTTGATTACTGAAAGTTGTGCTAGGTTACTAAAACGTTTTTTATCAACTAAAATAAAACAAAAACAAAATAATTGCATACTGTTATCTGTGCGGATAACGCAATTATTAGTAAAATTGGGTTTGTAGACCCAGTTTTATATAACGTGATTTTATATTACATATGGTTTACTGTTGAGTAAACACGTAATAGCAAGTTAGTAGCAAACAGTGGATGAATAAACCACAAAGTAGTAACTTTGGGTAATGTTCATCTGTATGTCTTCGCTTCTAGTGTGTATTTAGAGCCTTCCTTCATCTGTCACAAAGATTTGTTTTGTAACAAACCCCACTTAATATATATGGGCTCCCATTTATCCAGATAGGCAAACGCTATTACAGGGGTTTAAATGGGTATATATTCTGCTATAAACAAGCTCACGTTATCGCCCAAAACCTAATGTTTCAATCACTAGGAAGAAAAGGGCAATCACAAATAATTAATATTCACTAAAACAATATTTGTTATTTCATTATAAAAAACCATAAATATCTATAAAAACTCTTTCAAAATGTGTAGCTTTCATCCTTTCAGCTGCGACCAGCTTTCATCCTTTCAGCTGCGACCAGCTTTCATCCTTTCAGCTGCCATCTCAGAAAGAGCATCTAGGAACCCATCTATGTCATCCATGTTAATACGCATACCACCAACAGTTGCATGCCGTGTTTCCGAATCTTTGAACTTTTTACCAGTGGCCTTGAGTTGTGCTAACCTGGAACTAATGGATTGTAATTCATCATGCATAGCATCTAAGAACGGCAAAACACCATTAGTGGGGCTATAAACACGGTTAGCGCGGACCACCAAATTGGCTATACTATTATCAACACGTGTTGGGTCAGTGAATAGGTTTTGTTCATTAATTTCGGCAATGATTTGCTTGACACGCTTATATTCGGCGTCATTCAACATACACTCATCGATATACCTGGGTTTAGATAGATCAGGTAATTGCCCTGGTGTATCTTTACTCATATTATGCAGTAACCAGACATTACCCTTGTTATCCATTTGCATAACATTATAGTTTATTGCAAATACAGTAATTTCAGCACCAGTGGGTAATGGCGATTTGAGATTAATTATGAATTTGGCTTCATTAATACCACTGAAATTACAACTGCCGGTGGGTTGTGCCAAATTTTCAGGGTCTAGAGCAAATGACCAGCAATTAATATATGTCCGGGGTGGGATACTATCATGTGCTTTAAATGGTTCCAAATCCGTAAAATAATCTCCACGTAACTCAGGAATACGGTCACGACCATCAAATGTCATACGTAGATTTTTAATAAATCCATCGCGATTGGGGTCAGCAGCATTTGGAGAATTAGAATAATTGAAATATTCATGATTATCTAGATTAGACTTTGACCGTATAACCCAAATCAATTCAGTAATTGGGTAGCGTAATTCCCGGAGATTCATATTAACTACACTTTCACCTTGGTTAAGACTAAGTGTCACGCGCTGTGACTGTGTTATTAAATACATTTGCCGTTGTGCGTCTAAATACTTAACACGTTCATCAGGTTCTAACAATATATAATCTACTAATATGTGTGTTTCACTCATATGTAATCCGGCTATTTGTGCCTGTGAAAGAGTGGATGTATCTGCTGGATTTACTCGGTTATATACCACAAGTTCCTCTAGGCTCCTGAACTTGATAATCAATTCAATCTCACAATTACGCATCCCTATCAGTGGTAGATTCAGGGCAATATTTTCTCGGGTATTAGAACCCATATTTTGGCAAAACCATAACATTAATGGTGAATATACATTACCACCTTGAAAACCACCATTAGCAAATGAGTTTTCTGCTTTCTTAATCATTGAGTAATAAATGGCTTTTTTTGATTCAGGAATACTCAATGTGCTCCAAACATCCATCCATTCTGAACTATGTGTTTCAACAACATTACCACCAATTTTAAGGGTTAGTTCCTTAATAATTGCATTACCCACCCCATTTGTATATACTACTTCTGTGCCTGCCGTGGTATTTGGTAATTGTGGTAATTCCATCTGTAATGTTAAGTTTGTAATCAAGTCACCATACCTGCCATCTTGGTCAAAGCGGAAACTGACTTGTTTACCAAAATCAGCAGTTGCCAAGAAATTTAATTTACGGGTATCTTTAGCATAATTACCATAATTTTTGTAACCATGACTAAAAAAAGATACTTTTGGGCGTTTTGGGTCAGTTAAATAATTTTTTAGTCCTAGCTGTGTAATTGTTCCTTCCATTTATGGCTTTAAAGCTTATTAGTTTAATAAAATCACTGATATTTATTGTTAATATATAACCGCTTGATTGCCTATTAAGCATTTTGGCTATTCGCCAATATAAAGCCCGTAAAAATAGTATAAAAATAATAAAGGAAGCGCACGCCGGTGTTTTATAGAAATCAATAACAAAGAAATCCCAAAAAAAGAAATTAATAATATGTCATCAGGCACAAGTCTAAACCAAAATTTCATTACTGCTCAAAAATTTGCGCCAGGGAATACAACATATACTGGGAACATCACACTTTTACCAACCGGTTCAGCGTATAATGCTACTGCTACTGGTGCAACTCAGGTAACAAATATGATTATTAACAACACATTCCGTGTTCCTATAACTCAACCTGGAGAAGTTATACCGGCTGCTACATTACAACCCTATATGGAACTAAAGGATCAGGCAAATGGGCAATTCACTAAGATTGAAATCAATGACGGCACTACTTTCGTAGGTGGCAACCAACTTATTCGTGTTGATGAACTAGAAAATATAATTAATGAATTGCCTGTTATATTCAGTAATGTTTATATTGATGCATTCAGTGCAGGGAATTCATACATTAATTTCTTAACTAATGAAAGCAACACACATTTGCCGCCACAAATCGGGTTCCGTGTGAGTAATGGATTTATTGAATATTTACATCAAGGTGAAACATGGTCAAAAGTTGGGTCAACTACTGAGACATTCCCAACTGAAATGTATTTGGTAACACCAGGTTCGCTAACTCAATATATTCCTGTTCCAAGTGAATGTGCCGGTGTCCGTCTTAAAGTTGTTGGTGGTGGTGGTTGGGGTGGTAATGCAGCGTCAGGATTATTTAGTCAAGGTGGTGGTGGCGGCAGTGGTGGATTTGTGGATTGTTTCTTGACAGAAGATGATCTTTTGAATTGTGCTAATATTAAAGTTGACTTTCAACCTAGCATTGCTCCTTATGGCTCTAATGTATCTGTTGCAATGCAACGTGTAAATGGGACGCTTATACCGGTGGCGAATGCAACTGGTGGTTTCCCAGGTGTTACAGTTCCTGCAGTGCCTATAGGAAGTATAGATGGTGGAGCAGGTGGTAACGGCACATATACTTATGTGACTGCAAATCAAGGATATCCAATCCCAGGAGGCACTGGTGAAACCGGGTTTTGGAGTGAACCCCAGAATTTGCGATATTATTCAGGTGGTGTTGGGGCAGATAGTCAGTTAGGAACTGGTGGCACAGGCGCTAGCACTACTACACCAGCAGGGACTGCATATTATGGTGGCGGTGGCGGTGGCGGTTTATTCGTCCCACAAGGTATGTTTAACCCACCAACTAATACTATCCCTGCCGCAAATGTTGATTACCCAGGTGGGTCGGGCGGTAATCCGGCAGTATTAATAGAATTCTGGATTAATGCCGAACCATGGAATTCTAATAGTGGAGGTGGTGGCCCAGTAACTTCCTATTTCCGGAATTTAATTGATGTAAGTGTAAGTAATGTGGCACCCAACAAGTATTTGAAATATATTAATGAATTAGCTGTTAACCAAACCCTGGACATAGTAGATGATACTACTCCACAGCTAGGAGGTAATCTTGCACTTAATGGTTATAACTTGCTTTTCCCGAATGCTACTAATGGATTAGTGGATGCTAGCGGTAATCTTGCAGTTGCTATTTCAAATTCTAATACCAATACTAGTTATTTGGTATTGAAAGCAGGAGAATACGATGGACTTGCTATCGGTGAAATTACGGTGGAAAGCCAGCTAGGTGTTTTAGAGCCAGATGTTGGCATTGCAATTAATAGTAAAGGTAATGGTGATATCACACTCAAAACTGGAACATCCGGTGTTGTAGATATAACTTCAGGGCAATTAAGTATAAATGATACTTCGGTAGTTGAAATAACCAGCGGACATTTGACTTTAGCAACTAATTATCGTCAAGATAGTGACTTATCTACTAATTCGGGCATACCAACTTATATTGATGCGGCAGCAGCAAGTAATTTTGAAGTATTTGAATTGGCAAATAGTAATTCCAGGTTTTATGCGACACTATCTAATGGCTCACCCGGACAAGTTATTAATTTGATTTATGATTGCACTGGGTCAAATACTGAATTACGTGTTGGATTTGAAACACCAGTCGGTGTTGGTAGTGGGTTAGCTGCAGCGCTCAAATTCGGGATTAGCGGTCAATCTAGTCAATTGGCATATATTGAAATGGCGGCAAATCCTTCACGTAGTCGGTGGCAAGTTCTAAATAGTGGCGCCAATGTAGAAGAACTACCATAATCTATGATGACACGCACTAATTGCTTAGCTCATCTAGGTTTATTTTTTATAGGTTTTAAGATAAATAGTAACACAAACTTAATATTCGAATAGTAAGTCTAACTACTGATATTATCATGGCTTTCTATAAATATGATTCTGATTTATTGAATATAGTAAGTAGCAACCTAGCTGTGCGCCGGGATGGCTATACTTCTAATATTAATTTTGAAATAGCAAGTAATACTGAAACCCGGATTGGCATGTTGGTTGACGACCAATTCCGTGGGTTTATGAGTAATACTAATGGTATATTCTTCAGTAGTAATAATACAGCTGGTTTTAAGCGTATTCTAGGTCCTGGTGATTTGACAATTACTACTACTGCACCTTTACAATTAGTAGGTGATAACCTAGAGTTAGGTTATGATACCAATGTATTCACATTAGTTGGGCCAGGAAGCAATTTATTAGGTTTAGCGCAATCAGGAATTAATAATTCTGCATTAGCTAATTCTAATATAACAATTGATGGTTCCGTTCTAGCACTTGGTAGCTCTTATGCTAATTTAGCACTTGGATTGGCAAATGCAACCGGATTGCCATTTACCAGTCTTACTGGGCAAATTGCCATTGGCCAAATTCCGCCAAATTTAATAACGGGAGATAAAGTTGCGCTAGGAACCCTAACTAATAATCTGTTAGTAAATTCAAATATTCAAATTGGTTCTACATATGTTGAGCTAGGTAGTGGTATTTATTCCATCCCGATGAGTAATATTAGCGGGACACTGCCTGTCGGGCAATTACCAACTGACCTGGAAAACATATCATTAAGTCAGGTTGATATTACAAGTGGTAATATTATAGTATCTAATATTCAATCTGATTACCTAGTTACCCAAACAGCAAATATTACAGACCGTCTTTGGATAGGGTCCCAGCCAACAGCTAATCTAGTTTTATCAGGTGATGGCGGAGCATGGCAATTACAAGGTGCCAATCTAGGAATCACTACCGGGAACCTAGATATTGTAGGTAATCTATGGCTCGGTCAGAATGCAAACATTATTGGTTCTATGCAAGTAGGTAGTGATATAACTACTCAAGCTAATATTTCAACAGGGAATCTGCAAGTATCCAATTCATTTACATGTCAAACAGCAAATATTACAGACCGTCTTTGGTTAGGTTCTCAGCCCACAGCTAATCTTGTATTATCTGGAGACTCAGGGTCATGGCAATTGCAAGGTGCTAATTTAGGAATCATGAATGGTAACCTAGATGTTGCAGGTAATATATGGATCGGCAAAAATGCGGTAATCGATGGAAATGTAACAATTACAGGTAATGCAACTATTTATGGGGAAACTACAATTATTAATTCAAATGTAGTTACAGTGATGGACCCAGTCATTACATTAGGTGGTAATACAGCACCTAGCCTAGATGATGATATGGACCGGGGTGTAGCTTTCAGGTGGTATGATAGTGAATTAGGTGGCGGCGCAAAATTAGGTTTTTTTGGGTTCCGAGATAGTGATCGCACATTCCGATTTATTCCTGATGCTATTGATACAAACCAGGCTTTCACAGGCGCTAATGGCTCAGCCCATTTTAATAGTGTCGGATTAGACAGTAATTTGACTTTATATAATTCCGGATCGGTAATTGGATGGGGTGCAGGTGCTGCTAATGGTGGTATCAGGTTGAACTCTGGAATTTTAGAAGTCAAATCTAATTCAACAGCCGGGTGGCAGCGATTATTTACGGCCGGAGAAATAATAGCTGGAGCTGCTCTAGGCAAGTCAGGCACCGATAATTTAACTTTAGATGTCGAATATGATAATACGTCTATTGGATTAAATGGTTCCGGACAATTAGCCCTTGTGTCAGGGGGTGTTAGTAACTCCAATCTAGCTAACTCTAATATTGGAATCGCAGGTATTACTTATGAGCTAGGAACACAAACAGCGAATATAGAACTTTTAGGTGGGAATTCCATAGTATTGAATACAGGTAATATAAATTGGGGCGCGGGTTCAGCGTCAGCAGGAATACGCCTGAATACCGGGAACCTTGAAGTTAAATCAAATTCAACAGCTGGGTGGCAACGATTATTTACTGCACAGGAATTAGTAGCCGGAGCTGCTCTAGGTAAGGCAGGCACCGATAACTTAACTTTAGATGTCGAATATGATAATACGTCGATTGGATTAAATGGTTCCGGACAATTAGCACTTGTAGCTGGAGGTGTAGCAGTTAGTAATTTGTCAGAACCCAATATTTATATTGGTGGCACTACATATACACTTGGACAGCAGAATTCCAACCTAGTATTACTAGGCTCTAATGCTATAGTATTTGGTGCACAAGCAAATAATACCATCCGGGCGGATGCGACAGTTACTAGTAATCTACTAGTCAGGTCAGCGGGTAATGTGAATATTACTGCGGCTGGTGCAAGTGCTACTGCAACCGGTATTATTGCAATGACTGCAAATTCAGGTAGTGCAACTACGGCTGATGTGGTTTTTACTGGCACTAATTCTAGCCGTGTTGGGTTAACTCTTACTGATTCAGCAAATAGTGTTATTACAATGGGTGGTGCTAGTTTAGGAACTGCCGGATATGGTTTCAGGAATAATGCAGGTGTTATATATTATAGGAATTCGGCAGACCCAGCTTGGACGCAACTAATTAGTCTTAATCAATTAGTTGCAGGTGCCGGTATAGGATTCACTGCAGGGACTAATACTATTTATACACTCATGGATAATACTACCGTTGAAACTGCCACTTCCGGGACATCTAATATACAAGTGAAGGATGGTGGGATTACAAATGCAAAAATTGCAAACAGCACAATTACTAATGCAAAATTGGCCAATACCGCAATAACTATTTCAGGTGTCTCTTATGCACTAGGTTCCAGCACAGCTAATCTATCAATTACTGGTTCAAATCTTGTATTATTTGGGACAGCTGCAAATATTGGATTAACTGGTGGCGCAAATGGTAATTTATCCATCCAGGCAACTGGTAATGTAAGTATAGGTAAACATCTTATTGCCGCTAACACTTTTACTACCGGAGTATATAGCAATGCCACATTGACAAATATGTCCGGGACGCAGACCGTATCATTGGATTTTGGGGAAACCAGTTCTTTCTTACTTACACTGGCTGCTAATGCTGATATTACTCTTTCAAATCCTACCAATATTAACCGTGTGGGTCAACAGGGTGTTATTTATGTTCAAACACCTAGCACAGGTTCCGGGCATATTCTCCGTTGGTATAAATCCAGTTCGGATAGCGCATGGTTTTTTCCGGGTGGTAGTAGCGGGTTTGCACCAAGTATTTCAGTCGCTAATTCAGTTTATGATGTATTTAACTATGTAGTGATAAGTGCAAGTCCTAGTCCAGTAGTCCTAGTAACTGATGCTACTGGATTTAGCCGATATTCTTGAACCAAGCCGCATAAAAATTGATTAACAACAATTATTTTATTTGGTTTTAATTATTATTAGAGCTCCGCAAAAATTAATTAATGACAAGCCCTATAGACAATTGGAGGGATATAAGAATTAATCATATAACTAATGAATTATCTGCACTGACGACGAATATAGCTAAGGATACCTCAATGGATTATATCCGGATGCAATTTTATTACATGTTCGGTCCGGATAGATATGATAAAGATGGTTGGGACACCGAGATTCGCACAGCTAGGATAGAAGTTTTCAATGATGGTAATTTATATAGACCAGATACATATTATACATTAGAACTAGCAACTAATGATGTAATTATTCTATATGAATACCAACGAATAGAACACTATAATGAATCATGGCGTGTATATATTCGATTACCTGATAGCAATGAAAGTATTAGTGGATGGATACCAATTATAAATTTTGAATTAATTCAGGATGTGGGAACTGATTTTGAGAGGGAATTGATTTACACGCTTTTAAACCATGCCCCAGAGTCTGGATTTGAATCACTGGCACCGGATTATTGCACGTTACCTGAGACAAATCAATTCATGAAATTAAACAATACTAATGATGAAAATGATGACTTACAATTAGGATCACTTTTAGAATAATAGTTTTGTTGCAATTTGTTTTTTATTATTTTGAATTCAAAGATAGAAATCAAGGGTTAATATCTAATACAAAAAATAAAAGTCATCGCTGGTGTGGATATGCTAACTAATAATAGGTATAAATCACAGCGTCGTGACCTAATACAAAGTCAAGGTGCAGATGATATATTAATTGGCGGTGGTGCTGTTGGAACAACTGGAAAATATATGCTGGCCGTAAAACCAGGATTAATAACACAGCGCCAAACTGGTGCTAGGTATTCACCCGAACAAGTCCTGGATGGATTAATAGGTTGGTGGTTCTTATCTGAACCATTAGGCACTGGAACGTATTATGATTTCTCAGGGTCAGATGCAACTATAACAGTTGCTAGTGGGACAGTCGCAACAGAATATACCGGTATTTATGGTATTGTTCCTCGTATTGATTATTTGACGGGATATTTAGCAATTAGTGGAGCTACTGCACTAGCTAAGTTTGCGCCACTTACTAATGCATCTTGGACTATTGCTACATGGATTAGATTTGATTCTTTACCTAGTTCAGGCAGGGGGGCTATATTAGATGTAAGTGAAAATTTAGTAGATGCCGGCAAATCATTTACTATTTATAGGGATATTAGTTCAGGTGTAATAACCTATTCATTATTTGGGACAGCAACTAGTATTAGCACACTGACGGCTCCAGTAGTAGGTAGATGGTATCATTTAGCTCTTGGTTATGAATATTCACCGACTAGTGGAAATGGGACTCTCCGGATTTATTTGGATGGTATATTAGAAAATACAGTTAATAGTGCTTTGCCATTTGTGGGTAATTTAGCAAACAGTGGTTCATTGTTTAGAGTGGGTTATATAGCTACATCGGCAGCATATTTAGCAGGTGCACTTAATGATTTCCGTGTATATCGTCGGTCATTATCAGGAACTGAAATAGGGTATCTGGTAGCTTTACGATATGGTAGATTAGCACCCGGTCTCGCGAGTTATTCAGGTAATACTACACAAACAACTCGGTGGCAATCAGGGCCAATTAATACTAATCAGCTAGGGCAATATATCACAGAAATAGGCCAATCGGTAGATGGAATACCATTTACCGGTTCATCACGATCATTGCAACCGGCAGCGTATGCCCTTGCAGGACATTGGCCATTAACTGGAGATAATACAACTTTTTTCCCAGATATTAGTGGTAATCAGGCATCAGGGAGTATGGTAACTTCAGGAACACAAATTGCAAACCCTGAAATAGGGACTATGCTAACGCTTAATGGTTCAACAGATTATGTTGATATGTCTCCGTATGCCAATAAAATGAGTTTTGTTAATACCGGTAGCTTTACTGTGTGTCTGTGGGTGAAACTTAATAATGAAACAGGAACTAATAATGATCCTTTTTTTGAGATAGGAACATCTACTGCACCAACAGCAACAGGGTCACATATTTATGCATATCGGGGTGTAAGCACTAATAATATCATATTCAACTTCTACAATAACTCACTAATGACTTCAGGAGCAATGGATAATTCACTAAATCATCTGACATTCACATATAATAGGTCGGCAAGGATACGGCAAATTTGGTTAAATGGTCAACTGGTCGCACAGGACACTAATGTTAACCCACCGTTACTTACTAGTTTAACCAGGTTGCGTGTGGGGTATAATATAACACCTAGCCCTCTATTTTTATCAGGTGCTATTGCAGATTTCCGGATTTATTCAACTGCGATAACAGGAGCTGAAATAAATCAAATTATCCGTCAGAGGCTGACACTGTTAGGCTTAGAAAAAAGAGGGTTAATAGCAGCTGACCGGCTAATAATGCCATTTAATGACCCACAGACAGTAGGAACAACATTATCTAATATTCAAGACCAATCTGGATATGGACATCTAGGTGTTTCTACTGGTTCACAACAAGTTATTTCAATTGGCGCACGGACAGGTGCAAGTTTCACGAGTTCATCTTCACAACGTATAACTATCCCAAATACTACTGCATTATCCATTACCGGAGCATTATCTATTGGTTTCTGGATTTATCCAACTAGTCTATCCACTCAATTTACTGTTATTTCTAAACAAGCATATGGTGAATACGACATAGTTATTAATACAAATGGCAGTATCCAATTTAGCCATGGTTCAGGAACACTAGGCACAAGCACTGCATATACTACCACAAATTTAATAATTACTGCTACAAATCAATGGTATTATATAACTATTACTCGTGAGACTGGTGCTTTAACTGGTAAAAACGTCCATATTTGGTCTAATGGAACTTATAACACATTGACTAAATTGGGGGCTACAGAAACTACATATACTATTGGTTCAGCAAGTAGTAATGTATTTATTGGTTCTACACCTAGTAGTGCAGGTTATGCAAATATGATTTTATCAGGGTTAGAAATTGGTGCTGTATGTTGGACTCCAAATGAAATTCGTGCGAGAATGCTACTAAACCAGCCGCAAAATACCGGTCAAATTTCCGGAATAAATAGTTCAAGTGCTGCCGATAACCTAGCATTACATTTGAATTCTAAAGATGCAGTAGCAGTTCTTGGTGCAAGTCCGCAATATTTACCGGATTATTCTGGATACGGTCACACTGCAAACGTTCAACCCACAACCGGTGCAGTATCATTTAGTGCTGTTTCAACATTGCCAGGAGGTGCTGCTAGGTCATTATTATTTAATGGCACTAGTGGATATTTAGTTTGCGATGGTGGTATTAATGGCCGGGAATATTTAGGCCCCGCTGGCGGAACAGCTAGGACAATAAGTATGTGGGTAAACCCTAGCTCATTAAGTGGCACTGGTCGACCATTGATTAGTTGGGGATCGGCTAATACGACTGCGGCACCGAATTTTGGTGCATTTGGCGCATTTGATGCCTATTTGAATTCGGCGGGGAATTTGGTAATTAATCTTAATTCTCAAGCGGACTTAGTAATGACGCGGACTTGGGATACCCGATTAACTACAGGTGCGTGGCAGTATTTGTCTTTAGTAGTCGACCCATCATCACAACCTGCTGAAATGCTGAAATGCTATACTGGTAATACGACTTCGGCTCCTAGTGCAGCTAATCTAGTAGCGGAAACGAGTAATACCAATCCGACACAGTTAGTTTGCTTGTTAGATTTGGCAGAAGAAACACCAAATGACCGGATGACTGATTCAAGCGGGTATAGTAATCATGCGAATTACTCAGGGCAACGATGGACTTCGTCGGGAACTTTTACTTATGGGCGTATAGCTCATAAACAATATGAGCTCGGAGGCCAAATTTACATAGTTGGTGGTATAAGGTCCCCAGGTGTATATACAAGCCAAGTTGAAATTTTTAATGGGACTACATGGACTTTAGGAACTGCTTTACCGGCTGAACGCGCATATCATGGCGGTGCGGTTTATAATTCAACAATGTATGCAATTGGTGGTAGAATAACTGCAAGTGGAACACCTACTAACACTGTTTTAATATCAACTGGTGGTTCTTGGTCGTCAGCAACATCACTTACCGGTGGTATTAGGGTTGAATGCGTTGCTGCAGTGCTAGGTGAATATTTATATGCTATAGGTGGTTATACAACTGGCACAGGCACAACATATTTATCATCTGTAGAACGATTTAATGGTTCAGCCTGGACTACAACTATTAGTATGAATACCGCTAGGGCATCACCTAGTGTTGCTGTATTAGGGGGGTATATATATGTCATGGGTGGATATAATTCTACAGACCTTTATTTACGAACAGTTGAAAGATTTGATGGCACTAATTGGACTATAATTCAACCAATGAATTATCCCCGAAATGGTTCAAGTGCAATAGTTCAAGGTAATTATATTTATGTTATTGGTGGAACATCAACAGGTGGAAATATTCTTAATAGTGTCGAACGATTTGATGGCCAACGTTGGACAGTTATTGGCACGATTCCCCAATCTTTAACATATACTGCTGCATCTATTTATTCATCTGGGAATTATCTTTTATTAACAGGTGGTTCACCTACAGGTGCAGGGTCATCAGCTATTAACACATCATATCGCTCAATAAAATCAACTGGTTTATGGGGCGAACCTACAACCTGGATGAATGGAGCCGAATCTAATATTATAATACCTGCTAGCACTACAACTAATTTGGCAGCTAATTCAGCACATACGGTGAGTCTATGGGTGCAGCCTAGTGTTACTACATCCGGGACACTATTCTCGGCTGAAAATACCAGTAGTCAAGATTTATGTGCTATCCGGATTAACGGAACCGGTCGTGTTGTTTACACAATGACTAATGCCGCAAGTGCTACTAATACAGTAAGTAGTAATTCTGCATTAACTGCTAATACTTGGACACAAGTAGTTACTACATATGACGGCACAAATATGCGCCTTTTCCTAGATGGCGTTCTTACAAATACTACTGCAAGTTCCGGGACTACTATTAGTGGAACACCGCGGGATATTTATATAGGTTCGGATTGGAATACGGCTGCTAAAGATTATTATTCAGGTAATCTAGGTGAATGCCGTATATACAGGTCTGTCTTATCATCCAATTCAGTCTCAGCATTATATAGTATTGGAACACAAGCTATTAATAGGTCTCAAGTGCGGACACAACCTAGCGCACAACTATGTATTGGGCGAGGTTTTACTGGTTCTCTACAAGCTACCAATTTTTATTCAGGATACATGGATGATATTCGGATTTATGATGGCCTAGCGTTATCTTATCCTGATATGGTCTCTGTGTGGTCTAATGGGACGGGTAATTATTATACTGGCACTGCATGGCGACAATCTAATCCAAATGATTTATCGGCCAATTCCTCTGGGGCTATTATATCGACTGCACCTATACCTAGACAATTAGCTAACCAAACTTATTACACTGCGTCATTTATATCTGGTGGTGGGACATTATCATATAAAGGCCCTGGTCAGCTATTCTCATCGGCCGCAGAATGGGATTTGAATGCTAAAATACTTACATTTACTCCAAATACTACAGCTACCGGATATACATGGTCGGTGGCTACTGGAACCTCTTGGACTTCAGCACCATTAGCTTATTCAGCATATAGTAATACAAGTTTAACTGGTGATGATACTGTTACACCAATTTCTCTTACAAATGCATTCAAATTTTATGGTGTAAACTATTCAACATTGTATTTTTCGAACAATGCATATTTTTCGTTTGGTGCTGCAGATTCTAATTATCCGGGAACTTGGGAAAACTTATATAATACAATTAATGTATCGGGTTTGCGACGTGATATTAATGTTAATACAGGTGGCTCTATTTTTTATGGATATGCCAATTCATCTCCTAGCACGCCAAATGATACATTTATAGGAACATATCTTAATGTTCCAAATTATAGTGGTGGTGGCACAAATAATTTACAAATAGTTCTTTATCTTAATAATGCTCCAGCTTCGCTTGCAGGTAATGTAGTTATTAATTATGGCAATACTAATTTTGGTATTACACAGGCAGTTGCTGGTTTATCAAGTGGTGGCGGAAATGTAGCATATACAAATGATGGAAGAGGTGTTGATTTATCAGCCGGGCCCAATGTGGCACCAGATGTATATACACTTACAGCAGCAACTAGTAATTTGGCAACCCGACCATCTAATATAACCCCCGCCACTCTTTTATCACAATCTTTGACTTGTTCCAATTTAGTTATTACTAACCCATTAGTCCAACCTTATAACTTGGCTAGTAATTTGGCCGGGTGGTGGCAATTAAATGACCTACCCGCCAGTGGAACTAGTAACACACTCGCGGACAGCAGTGGTTTAGGTCATACCGCAACTAAAACTGGACCCGGGCAGGCACTTTGGCTAGTTAGCCCACAGAATCATCCAGCGATTTATTTGAATGGCGTTCAGCAACAAATAACTATTAAAGATGGCAGTGCGTCAACATTCCCGGTAAGTGGCTCAGATTATACAATAAGTGGATGGTTTAATTGTTTCAGTAATACCGCGGGGTCAAATAATGCAATTATAGGTATTAGCACTAATGCAGATGCCGATCGACTAATAGTTTATTCAGCACCCAATAGTAATATAATAGTAAGCACTTCAGCGGCCAATACAACAGCCACTATTCCGGCAACAGGTAATGCGTGGAATCATTTAGTCATTACTGGGACGGGCACTGATGCACTAGGTTCCAATACCCGGGTTTACTTGAATAATTATCAAATTACCTCAACGTCCGCCACTACAACATTTGCCAGTAATGATAAGTTCTATCTGGGGTCTAAGAGGGCTGGCGGAACTAATACCAATTATTACACCGGACTTTTGTCAGATTTCCGTATATATAACCGGCGGTTACAACCTACAGAAATAGGGCAATTATATCAGGGTGGTAATCATGGAGTTATGTCTGCTACTGATGCGGGCAGTGGGGTTTACTCACTAGCATGTGTTGGAACACCGGGTATCGGGTCCAGCACCAATTCTAGGCTCATAAAATTAGTATCACCTGGATTTGCACAGGTTCCAACAACTCCACGTGAGCCACAACAAGGAAGTCTAGGTATCTCAGCCCGGGTTAAAATAGATAGCGGACAACCTAGTATTGGAACAATTTCAAGTTCGGAATCAGCTGGTGCCACAGGTAGTTGGCAATTACTCACTGCGCCCCCACAACTTCAATCACTTAAACTCTGGTTCGCGCTAAATGACGGGATTTCGGCCACTACTGCATATAATGGGGCACATACTAACCCAGCATATAATGCGACTTATACTGGCTCCGGATTTGTTTGGTCTTTAGCTAGCCGATCTGGTGTAGCACCTGTTTTTAATGGTTCTAGTAATTATATCACGGTTGATAATGGCACGGGGTTAAATGCAGACACATTAGTTGGCGCAGACATTACAATTTGCGGGTGGGTTAATGTTAATTCAACTGGTGCAGGAACGAGGACTATATTTGGAATTTCGGCGAGTGGAACAGGTGCTACAGTGCTAGGATTGACATTAGTAGGCGCGAATAATACAATTACTGCGACAATAGGATCTCAAACAGTAACTGCAAACGGACAAGCCGCAACTAATTCATGGTGTTTCGTCGCATTAACTATTCGTGCCGGAATTTATGTCAGCCTATATCTAAATAATGGCGGACGTAGCATTGGAACACCACCATCACCTTATGGCGCTGATTACTACACTGCGACATTGGTCACACCATTAGCAATTGCCGATACTAACATGATTTATATTGGCGCACAACCTGGTAGTCCTAGCGCAACAAATTATTTCTCAGGTGGGTTATCAGATATCCGGGTATATAACAAGTCTCTAGAACCCGGTGAAATAGAATCAAGTTATTATAACCGAATGCTACCATATTTTATAATAAATACTGCAGCATCGACACCTAAAATCCTAGCTGTGGGGCAAACCAATTTAGATGCAGATAAGTGGCATCATATTGCGGTAAATTATTCGGCAAGCGGGCGAACAGGTAAGCTAGGTTGCGCTGAAATTTGGGTAAATGGCAGATTTGTAGGTGATGGAAATTTAGCAGATTTGGGTGTTATACCTAGCACTGCCGCAGGACTATCTGCTAATACCACTGCAAATATAGTTATAGGTTCGAGTATTCTTTCAGCTGCCGAAAACCCTAGGTCATATCTCCAAGGTAAAGTGGATGATTTACGAATAAGCCGTCAACCATTTGACCCATCGGTAATTCAATCAATTGCAGGTGGATGGCAAGATTGTGTTCTAGCCGTTGGTTCAGTGGGGTTGGGCGGAACATCTAATATTTCGGGGCTAGGTTTTTCGGCCGGTAGTAGTATGACTACTAGTGCGGCAAACGGTATTCAAGGGGCGGGAGTGTTGGTGGATATTAGCTCAGGATATGGGAGTGAAAGGCGTGATTATTCAAACCAAATCTCGGCTTTTGGTGGTGTTCAAATAGTGGAAGACCGGCTTCTAGGAACACAGCTAATATTTAATGGCACTACTAGTTATTGTTCCATTGGTGGATACCTAGCACAAGCTTACCACAGGATATTCGCAATGAGCTTATGGATTACGCCAGATGCCACACTTGCTACCGGGACAGATGCCCAAATATTAGCCAAATGGACCGGTTCAACCGATGGAAGTTCATGTTATAAATTGGCATATGACTTTACTGCAAATACGATTATTGGGTCGGTCGGGATTGGCTCTAGAACTGTATCAGTTAGTGCTACTTGCCGCCGGGCGCTTACTCATGTCATATTTCAAACTACTTCAACTGAATTGTTATTATATATTAATGGTCTTCTGGCTGGAATTACACAATTAGCTACCACTGCAGGTGCGTCGGGTGTTATTAATATAAGTAATAATACAGCAGTAAGAATTGGTAGTGGTTCCTATGGTCAAGCTGGCACATTTTTTAAGGGGGTTATTGGTAGTATCCGGGTATTTGAAACCATTCTACCTAGTGGAACAATTAGTGAATTAGCCGGTGGGCGGGATTTGTCTGTTAGTGGTGCGCTGGGTTCTTCCATAGCTAGGTTGCCAACTGCCGGATATGATTCATCACGTAGACCGCAAATTAATTCAGGGTTAGTGTTCTGGTTATCTAATCCCCAATTAGACTTAGTGGGTGGAAATATTGCTTCAATTGCCGGAACTAGTATTCCACAAATTCGGTTGAGTGAAAACTCAGTTTACCGTGCTCGGGGTGTTGCCAGTAATTGTTCAGTATTGTCATCGGGGTCTTCTGCGGTTGCTAGTCTAGGCACCGGAATACAAACTCTAGGGTCAGCAAATAGTAATTTGATATTTGACGGGTCTGATGTCCTAGCACAGCTTGCTGGCTCGCAATCATTCTCAATTGCATTTTGGGGTAAATTTTTTAACTCAACACCTGCAAGTAATGAAACCGTTTTATCTATTCGTGACCCTGCAGCAACTACTGCTAATACCATGATTGAAATAGTGCGTAATTCCAGCACTAAAGCTGTAGCAATGAATTTCGGCACGGGAACTGCAACTGAGTCATCCAATTCCCTAGTCGTGTCCGATACTAATTGGCATCATTGGGTTATAACTTATGGTGCGAACTCTAGTGTTAGTAATACCGCAGTGGCAGCAAGTAAGCGTAATTATTATTTGGATGGTGTGCGTGTTAGTCTTTCACCGTCATCGAATATAGGCCGACCAATGTTGAGTAATTGTGGGGTATTGGCTCTAGGAACTGATTTCTATTCATCTGGGTCGGCTGCTAATATTGGATTACAAGATCTGCGAATTTATAACCGGGTATTGGGTGTGGATGAGGTCAGCTTGTTATATAATATGCCGCTTGCGAATTCTAGTGTTAGTGGTGCAAATACAATACTTGGCAGTAGCACACCTATTGAACTCACACCTAGTTCTGGTAGTGTGAGTGGATATGACATTATTGGTTTACGGAAACGATTGGTTTCACCTGCAGGAATACCTGTTAGTTGTGTAAGCGGTGATATTGCGGCTGGTGATATTATTGATGTAGTCGGCGCGGGTTCCGGTGCAGCTAGGGATAATTTGGTTTGCGCTGTGAGTGCTAATCCTAGCACATCTAATACGGTTGCTGACCAAAATTGGCAAGTGAAACCTCCATCAAATTACCGTAGCCCCGGGTATCTTTCTAACGCCATTATTCCATCGGTTGCCTCTGGATTTGTATTAGGTGGCGGTGCAACGTCAAACACTATTCTAGGACTAAATGGTTCTCCGGCTGTTATTAATTTGAATAATTCAACAGGAAATCTATATTTCGGCACTTCGAATCTTATTGCCGAATCTGGTGATTGGTCGGTTAGTTTTGGTGTTTCGGCCGCGGGGTCAGTATTTAGTAATTCCGCGTTGATGACATTTCAGGGCGCAAGTGCTGGGTCTTATAGGTCATGGTGGTTGAACTCCTCTAATGCCGGTGAACTCATGTTCCAGATTGATTTAGGAGGAACTGCTAATAGCACTGGGGTTTTCCTGCCAGCAGATGGCACTTGGTCTCATTTGGCAATTACTAAAGGCCAGTTGGTGGATGGAGTGTCGGCAACTGCTAATACAGTGTGTGTATATCAAGATGGTATTTGCCGTTGGCAACGGGTTGTTGGATTGAATCCTAGTGGTCCGCAGAATATAACTTTTGGTGCAGTTCCCGGATTATTATCTAGTGCAGGGTTTGGTGGCCGATTAAGGGATATTCAGGTTTATAATTCGTGTTTGCCGTCGGGGGTTATTCGCAACCTAGCTGTGCAATATAATCAACTTATGGGTGGTGCTAGGCCAAGTGGTGCACCTTTACATCATTGGTTATTTGCGATGGCGACTAGTTCGAATACTGTCCCTGATTTAGGTGTGCTAGGTTCCGCACTTGGATTTTCGGCTACTGGAGTTAGTGTTCAATACCGGAATCAGGGCACTAGTTTGGAGTCTTGGTCTAGGGTGGCGCAACCCGGATTACCTAGTGATGGTGTTGGGTATTTTTCAGGGTCGGGTGAATGTGTGACATATTCATGCCCGGTTGCTAGGGACGGTGCTAGGACAGTTGGGTTTTGGATGCGTCGTGCGGCTATTGGTGTCCTAGATGAAGGTCTAATAACTTGGGGGTCGGGGTCGGTTTCAGGTGGTTGGTTCGCAATAGGTTTGAATTCTAGCGGGCAAATTTCAGTGCGGACTAGTTCAACTATGACACCGCGGGTTGTTAGCACTACTGCGATTTTGGATAATCGTTGGTATCATATTAGTGTAGTTGTTTTGCCACCTGGGAATAGCACTACTGGCGGCGTGGGTAATTGCAATAATATTAGGATATTCATAAATGGGTATCACGATACCCTAGCACCATTCGGCACTGGATTTGAAGCCAATCCGATTAATACTGTCAAATCGTCAAGTAGTTCATTGGATTGGTTATATGTTGGTTCTCATGGATTACTGAATTACTTTTCGGGTTGGATGGATGATGTGCGGGTATATGATTATGCTCTAACCCCGGACGAAATTTTGGGGTTGGCAAGGGGTGCTGGTCAATTAGCAGTGGTGAGGCGGTAAGTAGTTAGAAAATCTATTTGAGAAAAATCTATTTGGGAAAAATCTAACTTAAATATTTTTCGCAGCAGTATTATAAATAGTATCAAAAATACAGATATAAATTGCTAACTAATATCGATAATGACATCGCATATTGAAATAACTGACCCAATTGCTAATGGTAAATTATTTATTAAAAAGATGATTGACGACCAATATTTGATTTGGAATATTACAGACAGGAAAGTCCCGAAACTAAAACCTGGTCTTAGTTGGTCTTCAGCAACATTAGATGATATACGACCAACATTAGATTTAAATTCTAATTTTTTTGGTATGCGAACAGGTTTTCAGCCAAATGGAAAATTTATAATAGGATTGGATTTTGACATGTGGATAAAAAAAGGTGATAAATATGACGAATGTAAAGCTACTAGAGACCTTTACAAAACTTTTGAAGCGCTTAATCCTTTAAATATAGGTGTGTTTGTTTCGTCAACTCAGTGTAATCGTGGGGTTCTGGTAGATATAACAAATTGCCCTGATTTAATTAAGTTAATTGATACTGATTCCAGGCGTAAAATACAACAGAAAGGATTTTGTTTGGAAATATTAACAGCATTTAATTTTGTTCTACCACCTAGTAAAACCCAATGTAAAATAGAAAAGAGATTTGCGACAAATAGAAGTTTTTTAAATAATGACCATAAATATAATATACTTGAATTAACAAATGACAATCCAGTATCTAAATTTATATATTCATACATTTATGAATCAAGAGAAGTAAAAACATTAAGCCAAAATAACATTAAAATATATGAAAAGCATATAAACTATAGCTTGTTAAAAGAATCAATTGAAAATAATGAATTACCAACAAATGAAGTTGAAGATTTAAAACCATTTTTGATTTTACTGGATAAAGAACGCATATCTAATTATAGTAATTGGATGAAAATTGGATTAGCTTTGAAAAATATTTATAATACTAATGACACAAAAGGGTTTGAAATGTTTGATTATTTCTCAAGTTTAGATAGTAAATCATACAATCAATCATCTGTTAAATATAATTGGAATATTTGGAATGCATATAAAGAAAGATATCCTGGGTTAAACCATAATTACATACTTAGCCTATCGCATAGAGATAACCCAACTAATTTTTGTAAGATATTTCGGGCTATAAATGAAGCCAAAAAACAAGCAATTTATATAGCTAAAAAAACCAGGTTTGAACAAGAAGTCAAGTATATATTACATCCACCTGTTTATATGAGTTTTAATAAATATACTAAAAAATGGCTACAATATAACGCTTCTGATTTATATGATATTTATAAGATAAAGTACGGTAAAGAATTCATTTCCGAATATTTATCAGATGAGAATGTGAATTATTATGATTGTATTGATTTTATACCAGATAAACAATTTAAACCTGATGATACTGACCTTAAAGTATATAATTCATTCGAAGGGTTTTATATAGATAACTTAATTTCATCAGACAAAGAATTGAAAATTGTTGATTGTAAAATAATTATAAATCATATTAATTATATATGCAACGAAAACAAAAATACTTTTGCATTTTTTACACAATGGCTCGCGCATCTATTTTTTAATACAAAGAAAAGATGTGGTATTGTCCCTGTAATTCAAGGACCTCAAAAAGCCGGAAAGGGAACCCTATATGAATTGGTTGCTAAAATATTAGGTAAAAATTATTGTCTAATGACTTCAACACCTGAGAATGATGTTTTTACCCGGTTCAATGATTCGCTGCACGAAAAAATACTAGTGAATATTAATGAAGCTGAATACCGGAGCTTTGCGACAAGTATGGAAAATTTCAAAT
>JACCEC010539110.1_pt1 | contig 28908 bp, 25 predicted proteins | sample 7450121 | NCBI WGS metagenome assembly JACCEC01 (sample SAMN15323455, study PRJNA562643) | freshwater metagenome | isolation source: river surface water | place: USA:Blue River Watershed | collected 2017-08-18 | reverse complement strand
ATGATTTTAAATCAGATTTTTAAATATATCATGATACTTTTTTGGGGTTTTTTTGTTTGGTATTTAGTACCTCCTATATTCAGATATGGAAGCAGTTATATTGAGAAAAAAACAGCTAATAATCGCATGATTGAACAAACAAATGAAGATCAATTGCAGATTAACACGAATATACAAAACAATCAGACAAGTAATCAAACAAGTAAAAAAAAAGAAGTTATAAAAAGTAAAAGTAAAAGTAAAAGCAAAAGCGAAAGTAAAGATGAGAAGAATGAATTAAAAGTCAATCAGTTAAAATCAACCAACAAAACAAGAAAAAGTAGTGAAAATAATGTCATCCAGACAAGTAATAAAAAAATAATAGAAAGTAAAAATAATATTGATATACCACCTGTAAAAATTGAAAATGAAAATAAATCAAATAATAAAACACCAAAAAGACCAAGGTCACAGCCAAAATCCCAAAACTCGAAAACAAAAAAATCTAGAACAAATAAAAACTAATTTTTTTTCGACATTAAAATATAATAAAAGACATTTTTTTTTATAATATTTTTTCTTATTTTTTTTTTGAAATAACAAAAAAAAAACAAATGGATTTTGTAAATATTATAAAAGGCAAAGAAGGATCATTTACATTAGCGAAAAATGACATGTTTGACCGTTTATTCGTCGAATTACCCAATAAAATCGATTCCAAAATAGATTCCCTACTTGAAATTGCGAAAGATGTTGGGAAAATAGATTTTGACGACGATGACGGAGACAAAAAGTTGAAATTATGTCAAACTGCGTTTTTAAATGAAATCGCCAGATATTATTTCTTTTTTTCATTTGCCAAATTTACGTTAACTACTGCAATGGAAACGCTTGCGAAAACAAGTAAGGAGAAAAAAAATTTGAAAAGTTTGATTAAAACCTATAGAAAAATGACTGGGGGTAATACACATGGATTAAAATTCTTGTTACTTGTCATGTTTACCTTTATTGCCGTTAGTAAATCTTTATTTGTTAATATGAAATCTCTTCCTCAAATTAAGATAAGCAAAGACAAACTTTACGACTATGAATCTGATGTTTGTTCTAATATAAAGAATGATTTTGGAAAATTACAAATGGTCGGAGTAATCGAAAAATTTTTTGAAGACACATCAAACACAATTAACAAACATCTCAATCTTATATCAGGTAGAAATTTTAAATTTGAAGCTAAATATACATGTAAAAATCATTTGATAAACATACATTTTGGATATGACAATGAAACATCTTATAGTATTGATGAAATAAGTCAAATGACAAATGATTCAATAAAGAATCATAATTGTGAAAAGAATAAATCTAACATTTGTGAATTACCAGAATTGATTAAACAATTTAATTCGATTATCATTAATCATGATTATAACGAATCAATGAATGAAACATTCATAAAATTTTATGAAAAAAAGGGAATTGATCAATCAGATGTATTTGAAACTTTTGGTGTTGATCCTGTGTATGATGGAACCTATTTTAATGATTTATTTAAATCGATAAATGAATTGATTGAAAAAATAAATAAAGAAGATACAACTTACAATGAGAAATTAAAAGAAAAGTACGATGAAGCAACTAAACCACAACAACAGCAGCAGCAGCAAAAAAAAAAGGATGAATCTAATGCAATACTTTACGTGGTTATTCCGGTTTGTCTCGCTATTTTTTCCGTCGTCTATTTTTCATCAAGCAAAAAAAAAGATTCGACATCTCCCGTCCAACCATCTCCTAAATTACTTGAAAACAAATCACAAACACAAACACAAACACAAACTCAAATAAAAACTCAATCAGAATCCGATCTCATGAATGCCTGTAAGGCGGAAATTAATCAATTGCCAGAGGAGACTAAAAAAAAGCTTGAAGATTGTTCCAAACAACAAAATCTAAAGGATTTTAAAAAATGTTTAAATAATTACAATTATAAAACGATGGTTGGTAATCAAAAATCACTTAAAAATTGTCGTAAAATGATTGATATGCAAGGTGGAACCAAAAAAAGACTTAACAAGAAGAAGAAACTTACTCGTAAAAAGAAGACAATACGTCGTTAATCATATACATATAGAGAGAGAACAAAAAAAAAAGAAAAAAAAAAGATTTATTATATTTAGATATTGTATTACTAGTTATTTTCTTTTTTTTTATTATAAACAAAAAAAAACAAAACAAAACAAAATTTTTTTTTTCCAAACATGTTGACATTAAAATCCAAAAGATCTAGGTCTAAATCGAATTCGAATTCCAATTCCAATTCCAATTCCAATTCTATAAAGACAAAGAAAAGAAGTAAACATTTCGATCAAAAAGAAATGATGGCCTTTGCAGTTAAAACGGTGTTGAATGCACCTCAATACATCGATGAATTATTACATAAAATTATTAAATACACAAACGATCCCGATGAAAATATACGCAATTATTTTTCGTTACAATACGTTCTTTTATCACTCACCAAAAATCTAATTAATGATATCATGCACCATTTACAAGTCAAACATGTCACCAACGAACAATTCCAAAAACTCATGTATGGTGGAGCTGGATTCGGCAAATACATGAACTATTTATTACGCTTCTTCCTCATTACCACTGCAATAAATACTACATCTGTACATGCTGATTCAACAACTTACTCTCTTAAAAATATGGATCCTACGTTTCTGTCGACACTCGAAAAACAAGTTAATGCATTTAATCATGAAGCTAAAAAGATTGAAGAATCTTTAATGAATACATGTGAAGAGAAGTTAAAGAGTGAAGATGGTGTTTGTAATGGCAAATTTCATTTAGAATTGAAAATAAGTTATAATTCTGATTCTACTGCAAATAATAATAATCTTGAAATAAAACATCCCAAATTTAAAATGGGTCAATTAGCCAAGTCTAAATTTTCATTTACAAAATTTTACGATCAGGACAATGTTAAAAGTGTGATTAATGATATTGATAATTTTAATATGACTAATATTTCAAAACATTTATTTAAAGCATTAGCACATATTCATCCCAATAAAACATGTGTTGATGGTCCGCAATACAATGAGTGTATTGCTTTATCTGCTGATAATTTATTAAATAATAGTATGCAAGAACTAGAACAACAACAAAAAGAAGCAGAAAAAGAACCATCATCAAAATCAAATAGTTATTTATTACTTCCAGGTGTTGGTGCCATATTTATGTCGATGTATTATCTATTTTCGTCTTCTTTCTCAACAAAAAAAAATACTCAAACCAATGATAAAATGATTGATGTTGAACATGTGAACAATGACAATTATCAACAAGAAGAAGCAAATACAGAAGCAAAAGAACCAGAACCAGAATCAAAATCAGAAAAACCAAAAGGAAAAAAATCCAAATCAAACGAACAAAAATTTGATATTAATACAAATAACAATAATATTGAAGAATCGGATGATGGACCATTACAAATATTCAGAAGATTAAAAGAGCGTGGTAAGGAAGGTAAAGTTGTTTATGTATTTGGTAATAAAAATAATAAGAGGGATGTAGATCGAACAGAATTATGTAAAACTCATCCAGATATTGTTGATAAGTTCGAAACAAAAATTACTAAAAAGGGAAAGCCTATACCAAAATGCGCACAAAATAAAACAAATACTCCTGACAGTAAACATAATCAGGAGTTATCCGAAACCAATGACAATAATATGGATATAGACGAATCAATAAATGATAACAACAATAATATGGATATAGCTGAATCAAAAACAAATATTTCACCATCTCAAAACAATAACAATAAAACTAAAAGAAAAAGACAATCAAATGATAATAACATGACTGAATCAAAAACAAATATTTCACCATCTCAAATACAAAGAAAATCAAAAAAAGCAAAAAAGTTACCTCCTCCTCCTCCTAAATAGTTATGTCTACTTTTTCCGTTTCAATAATTTCTTTCTTTTTTTCCCCAAAAGTAAAAAAAGATAAAAAAGAAAAAGATGGAAATGAAAATGATGGCAAGACTATACAATCTGGTACTTTCACTTCTTCTTGTCCCTTCTTTACTTCTTCCCCTTTCTTTACTTCCTCTTTCACTTCTTCTTGTCCCTTTACTTCCTCCTCTTTCACTTCCTTTACTTCTTCCTCTTCCTCTTCCTCCTCTTTTACTTCCTCTTCTTCCTCTCCCTTTATTTCTTCCTCTCCCTTTATTTCTTCTTCAGCAATCATAGTTTTTTTCCTAATATAATTTTTTTTTTGATTTATTATAATTAAATTCTTTAATTTTTTGTTAGTTATAATAAATTGTTTATATATATTTTTTTTTGTTAATTCTTATTATTATTATTTGCGGTTAATATTTGTATTTTTTGTGTTAATTCTTTGACTTGATTTTGTAATCCAGTGATTAATTCAACGATTTGTTCACTCGTTAATGGAATTCTTTCACCATTTCCCCGATCAATAAATATCTGCTGCTGTTGTTGTTGCTGCTGAGGTGATTGTTGCATTTTCAATTCTTCTTCGATTTTTTTGCGCGACGATTCAATATCCACCAATTGTTTCAATACATCTGGTTTCATTGATGGATCCCCAGGTTTATATGCATCTAATGCGGCATCAATATCCTCCAAAAAATATTTCTTGATTTTCTCAGGTACTTTGAAATCGTCGTCAATGGAACGGTTCGAATATTTCACAAATTGCGGATGCGGATTTTCCAACAACTTTTTCTTGTCAAATGTGTTCTGTACATGCGAAAATACCAATATGGTCTTAAATGGATCCAATTGCACAAACGGCACTGTATAATCCCTTAAAAACGCCTTTTCTTCCGCCAATGACGCAGTATCCTCGTAGGCAGAACTCAACAACAATTCTTTACGAAATGCAAATGTCGCCGCCGTCGCATGATTTGGCCCGTAAGGACCAAATTGCACCATTTTATGCAAATGTTTAAAATAAATATACATTTCACTCGACCCCGCACACATCGCTTTCGGATTCGCACGCAATGTCTTTACTGCATGTTCCACACGTTCCGGAGGATAATAATCGTCGTCGTCCATATACACAATGATACTCCCCCTCGTATTTTCATGCATCAAATTACGTTTTTTACCCAACGTCATTTTTTGCGGGAAATAATAATATTTAATAAAAGGCTTCAAATCCGTCGCCTCCTCTATCAAATCCTTGATCGAATCCGTCCCGTCATCCACTATAATCCACTCCAACCTACTACGCGGATACGTCTGGTGACGAAAACACTCCAACATCATCGGTATAAACGGCCTCCTGTTAAATGTCGGCGTACATATCGACACCATCGGCAACTCCTGTGTCGCCCCCTTTTTCTTTGTTCCACTATTATTATTATTTTTCTTATGTCCCATTTTTTATCCCCGCTTTTTTTTCAAAAAAAAAATATTTTTGATTTCGATTTCTATTTCTTTAACTTTTGAAATTAAAAAAAACAAATCAAACCCGCTTTAAATTTGTTTTTTTTTCTTCTTTTCGTTGTTTTTGTGTTTTTTTTTAAAATCCAGGAATTGCTGCTTCTTCAGAAAACAATTTTTTTTTGATAATGAATCCTAAAGCAGCCATAATGATCATTAAACCGCCAATGATGATTCCTTTACCGGCCATATCATTGAGGGTTGCACTTAATGCTGTTCCTACAAGAATTAACCACAAAACGAAACTGATGAAGACTTTGTAATCATAAATTCCTTGCATGACTAAATTGAATTTGCCAAACATCAATTGTTTGAATTGACTTAATGCATTGTCCGCTTCAGTGAAATCCACTGACGGAATGGTTAAAATGCTCATGAATAAAATGCGGATCCAATCCATAAATAATCGGACACCCATACCAATATTAATGAAAAAGAAACCGTTGGTTAATGCAAGTAGGAGAAACCAAAAGAATCCATAGGGAAATTTCAATATCCCATAAAAAAAGAAAATACTGCGTTCCCCCTCGAAAAAGAGATTCATAAACGTTTTCACCATTAATTGGAAAAACACTGTTGCGGCGCAAATAAAGAAAAGCAAGTAGAGGGCATATCTTCCTAAAAATAGCGAAACCAACATCACCATGAAAAACAGTCCATGTTCATTCATGTATTTCTGCGAAAATTCCGAAAATGGCACCAAAAAATATTCATAATTCGTGTTGATACTGTCGACATATAGTTTCTTCAAATATTTAATCACTATCCAATCACTCGATTGTTCCGCCCATTCCGCTTTGAATTGTTGCGATATCGCGTCCGGATCACCGTGTTCAAAAAAATAAGTGAAATTGAATGCCACCCACAACGACACAAACAAAAGAATCGTATACCGGATCACTTGATCCAGAAATTTCGCCCACCTGATCCCCTGTTTCTTTTCCTTCTTCTCTTTTTCAGGTATTGTCCCGTCCGCATCTATTTCCGCATCTTCTTCCGTCAACGTTTTTTTTGAATCTGTTAACGTCGTCTTCTTTGAATCTGCCAACACAGGCGAACCCATTGTCATATTATTACTGTTGGCTCCTACTGGCAAACTCCCTGTAAGGGTATTATTATTATTTGTTACTGTTGTTGTTGCCATAAATATATATGTTTTGGTCCTTTTTTTTCCTGATTCTGATTCTGATTCTAATTTATATAATTCAATATATATTTTTTTTTAATGTTTTTTATTTTATTTTATTATATCATCCCAAATAAAATAAAAAAATGTGTAAAGCGTTTAGCGAGCAACAAGCGTTTAGCGAGCAACAAGCGTTATTAGCGTGCGAATGCCAAAGCGCAATTTCCACTGACAAAACGTAATATATTATAGCGTTCTTCAATAACGGTCATGTTATAATTGTAAATATAAAGTCTGTATGAAACTTTGCTGGTTCCTACAGGCTGACCCGTCGTTGGATCACAAACAATTAAAAATTCGGCATCCGGATCGATTGGAGGTAAATAAGTGGAAAATTCCAATTCAATATTCTTAAATTTACTCATATTGATTGCGCCTGTAGGATTGATATTGTGTTGATCAGACGACAAACAAAAATTGTAATAATACATTCCGTCCATTTGACCTCGTGATTTTGCGTAACTTTCCGTATATTTCAATAATCCCGCGTCCATTTCGGTTTCCCTATACATGCCTTCAAATAAAATCGCCATTGTTTGCAAAATCTCTTTTTCATTTTCCGGGGTATATGTCCCCGTGATCATGTGGCCTGTATAGGACCCGTCTGGATTCATACCTGGCCCCACCCGACGTTGTTGAGGTAAATATTGGTGATTTACCCAATCTTCCACATCAAATAAAAAACCCTGTCCTGTCGTGTCATCTACAGGCAATTCCCCGATCGGGCTTATGATATCGTGCGGTTTGAAATCATAGGGCCAATTTGTATAATTTGACCATTCATTGCGCATATTGACATCATTGCGTTGGAAATAAATGACCCAACTTGAAACCATTCCTAACGATTTTAATTCTTGACGTTTAGCCCCCTGGATATTGAAAAAATTGTATTGGTATATTTCCTTGATCAAATATTCGTGGTCCGTCGTCGCGAAATAACGTTTCTCATCGTCAGACAAAAAACATTGGGTGGCCTGTAGGTGAATATCTGCATTCCACATCACCCTTCTGTCTTGATACGCTTCCAAATTGTTCGTATCTATCGATGGGGGAGTCTGCAAAAAACGGTACATTTGGAATTCGTTCACATTGAAATCCGGTTTGATATATGGATACCCGTTTGTCGCGTCCCTCACGTCGCGCACTTGTATTAATTCTGCCAACGGACGGAGGGTTATATTAATCGTCAATTCGTTAAATTGGAGCGCACACAACGGAAACGCCATCCTCGAATTCAACGTAAACCACAAATTCAATGGAATATACAATTTACGACCACGTATCGACGGCTCCGCACCCAATGCATTATTTACGAAAAACGCATTTGGATATTGATTTGTACGGGTTTCCGCATTCGCCGGATCATACAATTCCGGCACATTCCCCGTCATTTTGTTAAATAATGCGCGTTTTTCTTGGGTGAAATCGCGATTCACCACCGCTTGTATGTATTTTCCAGTGTATTCCTGTAGGGTTGATGCTCCACAGGTGACCGATATTTTCTCGATTATTTCTGTCCCGATGTTTTTTATCCAGCGGAATTCATAAGGGGCCCATTTGTCCGTATATTGGGCAGGTGGAATGATTGGACTCCACACGTGGGGGAGCGTTAACACCAAATAAGTGTCCATCAATAAATCCGCATAACGTTTAATTTTAAACGTGAACGGACTTGACTCATTCAATCTGAGCGTTTTCAACCCGTCGTAATCAATTCTAAATTTTTGTAATCCGAAATTCGTGTATTTCGAATAAGTCACCGAGAAAAAACTCGTATCTGGATTACCATTCAAATATACGTTTTGATTCCCCATTGCTATTATATTTAGATATCCTCCTCCCATTTTTTTTTCTATATTCTTCTACCTCTACTCTGTTATATATTATTTTTCTCTTATATATATTCTTCTCTCTATATATATTCTTCTTTATATATTCTTCTCTATATTTTATAATATAAAAAAAAGGTATATTAAAAAAAAATAAAATATAAAAGAAAAAAATAACAAAAAAAAAACGTTAGAATAAAAAAAAAAGATGTCTTTTGCTGAAAATGCGATTAGTGCGTCAATGCATTTCTTATTTATGAACCGATGGCTCCTTTTATTTTGTTTATTTATTATTATTCTTTTCAGCGTCATACGATCTCGGTATTACGAAAAACACGCCAATTGTAAAGATATCAAAGACGCTTATGACGTTTATGATGCAGATGGAAAAATCACCATCACGCATCTGAACGACGCAAATGCGAAAATAAAAGGTTCCAATCCAACCGTTAAAATCAATGATGTAAAATGTTTGAAAGATTGTCGTATTATGACCGCATACAACTGTTGTGCGGTGGGGGATTATTCAATGGATTATGTCTCTACTTGCGCTATGGATAAACCTATTGCCGACGGTATACGATGTATGGATATGGAAATCTATTCTATCAATAATATACCTGTAGTGGCAACATCCAGTCATTCAAGTCATCTCTACAAGGAATCCACCAATCATATCCCATTTAATGATGTTGTTGACTATATTCAAAATAAATATACCGTCGAAAACACGGACCCAATGATATTGCATCTTCGATTCCGTACTAATAACGCGGAAGCCATTGAAAAAATCAAAACAAAATTAGTTGACATCAGCGGTAGTCTTTATAAACCGTCTGATATTTCGGATAACAAGTTAATTACTGGTTATATAAAAACATATACAGATCTAAGTGGTAATACTAAAAATAAACCAACCCAAGAAATATTGATAAATGGTATTAAATTATCGGCGTTAACGGGTAAAATCATCATCATCGCTGAAAATAATTATCCTTTTCCAGACAAAATGAAAGAATGTATTGCATTATATTCCGGGACGGAAAATACCGCTGAAAATTATGTTATTATCAAACGAATTGACGAACTGTCTTCGCTGAATACACCTACTAACAAAATGGGCATGATACTACCATCACATGGTGTTTCCCCTGTAAATATAAATATTAATAATCCTAGCTACACCGGACACTTTGGCAATATTAATTTTGTCGGGATCTGTTTTCAAAAAATAGACAACAACTTTAAAATAACCATGGGTTCAGATTTTTTTACTTACTACACAGATGATACAACCAAAATTCGTCTTGCTTTTACCCCTAAATCATAATAATTATTTTCATTTTATTTCATTTTATTTTTATTTTTAGTTATACTGGTATACATTGAAACAAAATGAAATGAAATGAAAAATATATTTTTTATAAAACAAAATCAACGACGACAGGAAAATGATCGGATTCGTATTTGGCGCAAAATTCCTTGTAGCCGTGATATATAAACACTTGTTCAATTTTCTTAAATAACGGTCGGGAAACCAATATATGATCAATCATGGAAAATTCATTTAGTTGAGCGCGGCAATTCCCGTCAAAATCGTACCAATCGGTAAAACGTTCTTCGCGGGGAATATATCCAGCAACGCTATATAATTGATACGCCCCCGTTTCTGGTCCGCGGGTTCCTTTTAATATATCCAGCGTCATGGACAGGGGGACATTGGTATTGACATCTTTTATTTGGTCATCATAATCATTTAAATCGCCGATTAACACAATTTCATATCCCCTACGGGTATAATTTGCGATGGTTGCCTGTAGGACGACTGCTTGGGCTTCGCGTTTCGCACAACGTTCAGGATCGTTGGGATTGGCTAACAAATGGGCAGATATCATTGCTACAGGCAACCCCCCTGCTTCGTTTGCATTCGTTATAATCTCAATACCGTCATCATTATTCATGTCCTCATTCATAATTCCTGAATTGCGATACGTGGTGGGCAATATAAATTCGGTAATGTAATTTTTGGAAACCCCCGTGTCACCGGCTTCGCCGGTATACCCACAAGCGCTATACTCTACAGGATATTTTGCTCGGGCGTCTGTGCGGGTTAATGGGACGGAGGGCGTTATTTTAGTTAACATTCCCACGTTTTGGCCTGTAGAGGAATCTTGACCGCGTTTTAGGAGGGGGGTATAAGATTCCGAATCAATCCATCCATTATCCTCTTGAATCGCATGGATGTTTTCTGCCAAGAGATTTAATTCGTCACAACCTTCGACTTCTGCTAAATTCAAAATGTCTGGATTTAATTTGGCGACGGTGTCCGCCACCACTTTCAAATGGGTCATTGCCGCGGTTTCGTTTTTCCATGTACACCCGTTCCCTGGACAATCCGACGATTCGTAATAGTCCACAAATAACCATTCCACATTATATTGCATCAACCTCAATCTACCTTTCAATGATGAATTGGGTGTCCTATAGGCCGGACGCCGATTGATTTTCAATTTTTGGATTGTATCCAAATATTCGCGCATTTGATTTTTTTTGGAGGTTGTTTCAGGACATTCGGGATCTGAACATGATCCTAACCAATACATAAAGGAGGATGATAAAAACAAAAAGAATTGGATGATTTGCATTTTTTTTTTCTTCTCTCTCTTCTATATATCTTCTGTCTGTCTCTCTCTCTCTTTTATACTTAAAAAATCCTGGAATTTTTTTTTCTGGAAAAAGAATAAAGCAAAAGAAAGAAAGAAAGAAAGAAAAAAATAGAACAACGAAAATTTGGTTTAAAAAAAAATGGATCAGAAAAAAAAGAGGGATCAAAGAAGACGGGGCAAGAAAAGAAGGTTAACGAAACGCTTATTGTTTTGTAAGAGGACGGACACTGAATGTAAAAAGACGTGTGAAGATACGGAAACGTTTGAAGATTGTGAATTGGCTATATTGCGTAAGGCGATTGACGATGCGGAAACGAAACATAATCCACCGATTGATACGCATAATCCGGAAATTCAACGAATGTTGAAAATCGTAGAGTATTTTATTTCATCAAAACAATTGGTGTGTTATGGAGGTACGGCCATTAATAATATTTTGCCTGTAGAGGACCAATTTTACGATTTAAACAAGGAAATTCCGGATTATGATTTTTACAGTTCGGATGCTCTCAATGACGCCAAGGAACTTGCCGATATTTATTTTGCTGCGGGGTTCAAAGACGTGGAGGCGAAAAGTGGGGTGCATTTTGGGACATACAAAGTGTTTGTCAATTTCATCCCGATGGCGGATATTACGCAAATAGATACTGTCATTTTTGACCAATTGAAGAAACACGCGATACAACGTGGTGGAATCAGATATGCCCCGCCCGATTTTTTGCGAATGGGAATGTATTTAGAGTTATCTCGTCCGGCGGGGGATGTGTCGCGGTGGGAAAAAGTGCAAAAACGTTTGACCTTGCTCAACAATAGATATCCTCTACAGGCTCTCCCTTATGCAAACAAACTTCCGGATGATTTTTCCGTATTAAACCCTCCCCTTTCTCTTTCTCTTTCTTCTCCTCTTTCTTCTCATTCTCTTTCTCATGTAAATATTGGGAAAATATGTTTTGATGCAATAGCTAAACATGACGTGGTATTTTTTGGATCGTTGGCCATGTGTTTATATTCTTCTTACTTGACATCATCATCATCTTATAATCATAAACAAATGGTAAAACAAGTAATGAATAAATGTAAATTTATGATATTATCGAATACACCGGAATTATGTGTTGACGCGGTAAAAACGCGACTCAAGGAAAAAGACGTGATGTTGCCTGTAGAGGTGATTCAACATGATGCGATTGGGGAGTTGGTTTCGCGTCATTATGAAATACGGGTGGGGGAACAAACCCGGATGGTTATATTTGAACCTGAAACGGCGTGTCATTCTTACAATATGACGACCACGATTGATTCGCCGATTAAAGTGGCGAGTATTGATACGTGTCTTTGTTTTTATTTGGCGTTTTTATTTTCAGGGAGGAAAGAAATGTTTTGTGAGGAAAGAATACGGTCATTAACTCACATGTTATTCACAATACAACAAATAAATCGGCTAAGTCAACATGGGTTACTTAGGCGATTTTCGACCGATTGTTACGGCAAACAAAAATCACTTGTGGATATGCGCGAAGAAAAGGCGCAAAAATTCATTGAATTGGCTGGGAACAAACGATCTGTTGCATACCAACAATGGTTTCTCAGTTATAGTCCCACCCGGATTAAACAAACCATGAATATTACCCGACGACGACGCCGCCGCCGCATCAGCAAAGATGATGACGACGGACAAGACAAATATGAACACAATTTACGTTCATTCCTACAGGATTTCATCGCTTTACGTTAACATTAGCCTAATTTGACAAAACCTTCTGAACTAGATCTCGAATTTGAATCTTCTATCGTTTCCTTTTCCTTTTCCTTTTCCGTTTGTATTTCTTCAGGAACAGGTTCCAAAACATTCTTAAATTGGAATTCATTAAAATCCACTGCTCCAGTTAAAACAGATAATTCTTTATCCATCTCATTCTCATTCAAAACTTCAGGAATAGGTTCATTTGGGACCAAAACATTCTTAAATTGGAATTCATTAAAATGCACTGCCCCAGTTAAAACAGATAATTCTTTATCCATCTCATTCTCATTCAAAACTTGGTTTAGATCGATATCAAAAACATCGTCATCGTCTAAATGAAGTGATTCGGAATCCGTTTCTGATTCGGAGTCAGAGTCAGAGTCAGAAATTAAATGAACATGTGATTTGTGTTTAGGATAATAAAATTTAGAAAGTTTATGAATCATATCTGACCCAAAGGAACATGTAAAATATATACAATAGATTAAATTGGCTAAATTTTCAATATTAAGAACCATTCGATTTATTTTTTTATTATTCATCAACCTGTAAAGGACATATAAACATACAAGTTGATAGATGTCAAACGAAATGATCATTTTATGAACGCAATGATCGTTTCCTGTCATATTTGTTGTTCCAGTCATTATTTAATTTTTTTTAAATTTATTTTTATAATTAAAGTAAAAAGAGGATGTATTGTTTAAATTGTTTTCTTACATGCAGATTGAATTAAGTGTTTTGCCTATAGAGGAATATTATATCATTCGGTGGATCTTTTTTTTTATTTATTTTCTATCATCTTGTAAAGGACATATAATAATGCAAGATTATAGATGTCAAACGAAATGATAATTCTATAATGACAACGATCGTTTCCAGGCATGTTTGTTTCAGTCATTCTTTAATTTTTAATTTATTTTATTTTTAATTTATTTTTAATTTATTTCAATTTTATTGTTAAAGTAAAAAAGAATGGGTTTAAATGGTTTTCCTACATGCAGATTGAATTGAGTTTTGCCTGTAGAGGAAATATTATTCAGGGTTCAGGCATCTTTTGTTTTTTTACACCTTTTCTCATTTAAAACGCCCATTATAGACGCAAAAAAATAAGAAAAAATATAAAATCAATAGTAGGAATTTCACCTACGATGGTCTTACTTTTTCCTGTTCTTTTTTTTTATTGGAACAGGTGAAAGACGAAATTTGAAATTTATAAATTCTCATATAAAATGGGCGTTTTAAATGAGAAAAGGTGTAATAATACTTCCAGAACTTTCTAAAATGGAATTGAATAAAATTTTCCAGAATAAAACTTTGATAAAACAAAAATATTTTTCTACTTTCCTAAAACATCGATCTGGAAAAGTTTAGATTTTCAAAACCATCTTTTTCATACATATCCAAAAAAAAAACAAATGCTTCCTGAAGACCCAACAGAAAATCCCGGTCCAACAGGACCACCTCAACCATTGACTAATGTGTCAGGCGAGACCTTAAAAAGAACGGACTTTGAAAATGAATTATTATGGAAAGTGTATTTGTACATGATAATCATCGAATTAAAATACGGCCATTGTGAAAGCAATTCTCGTTTTACAAGGGATGAGATAAAATACTTATTTAACAAAGCCATGGAATATTATCCAGAAATGAAAGAAATCTATTATTCGGGAAGTGTTTTATCGACGGGTTATAGGAATTATGCATATTATTACATCAAATTACCGGAAAAATCAACATTCAGATCTATCCTAAATAAATTAGCCATACATGAGAATATTTATGGAAAGGGTTTGGCGCTCGATACATTTTTATATATGTTTTCGCGAAAATTTAGTAAAGAAGATGCAGAACGAACGAAAGAAGAATTACCATTTTATATTGTGCTAAAAAGCAAAGAATTCCAATTGAAAACCATGAAGGAAATGTTCGGAGGAATATAAATTAATTAATATTGACAAGTATAAAATGTATTTTTAGATTTCAATTTGTAGAAAAAAATATTTAAATTAATCTGTTATCGGTAAAAAGCAATAATAAATTTATTTCTTTTTTTTTTGAGAAAAAGACATAAATGGAAAAAAATAGAGTTATCTTGATCCACCAACACTCCAGAAAATGTGGTGGCATGGGGGATTTAATCCGATCTTGTATGACTTTTTATGCCGTCTCCAAAAAAAACGGTTTCGATTTCACAATTCATTTAGGGTTAAATCCTTATCTTGAACTGTGTTTCGCTCCATTCCCAACATTTAATATTAACAACGAACAAAAAACATTCGATATCAAATATGAACAGGTCTGTTTACTGGAAGGCGATTATTCCCAACCACCCGAAAAAACCAATCAATTATTGAATCAAATCACCGAATGGCAATCATTTTCCCTACAGGCAGAAAACAAAATTCGTATCATTTTAATCCAGTCTAACGCGATGGGGTTTTGGCCTGTAGAGGAAATTGCACAATGGAAACAGGACTTCTTCAACCAATTTTTCAAACCCAGCGACCTTGTCGCCTCCAAAATCGCGGAAATACGGTCTAAATACAACATCGTCGAAAAAGATTATTTGTCCATACATGTCCGTTGCGGCGATTTGGTCATTCAAAAAGAACAGACGGAAGAACAACTCGCACAAAACCCTTTTCGCCATGTCCTCACCGAATCCACCGATTACCGCCTACTTGGCGACGATATTTCCTCCATCATCAACCACCTCATGGAAAACATCGTCAAACAAATCAATCAATCAAAAACAGAAATAAAACAGGTCATTATCCATTCCGATTCCAAAGAAATGCGTTCTCTACTTGCACAAATCGCTAGTAAAACAATGACAGATATCACATTCATTACATTGGATGATGTCGCCGTCGCACACGTCGCCGAATTCATCGGCGAAGTATCAGGACAAGGCTTTGCATCAACCGTCGCCGAATTTTTCATCATGTCCGATGCCCAAATGATATTATCCCCTACAGGCAACACAATCAGCCAGTTTAGCTTATTAGCTTCTTGCGCAAAAAATAGACCCATTATGATTTGCGAAAGTCAAACAGACCATCCAGCACTTAAGCTGCTTCCAATACAGTTTGTTTGTACATTTTAACTGCGTTTATCATTTCATTTAATTCTGTACGGGCATCGTCCAATTGATATTGTAACATTAATACATCATTATTCACCGCATTTATTTTATTGTTTTGAACCGTTTTATTTTTCTTTTTATTTCCTTCTTGTTTCAACATTTCCTTGTCACGTTTTAATTTAGCAGCCGTCAATTTATTTTCCAGTAAGATGACATTGTCTGTTTTGTCTTCTACTTCATCCACCATTTGATTCTCTTTCTCTTTTTCTTTCTCAACAGATCCTTTTCCAGATCCTCCTTCTTCTTCTCCTCCTTTTTTACCACTAAATAATTGTTTTTCAACCGACTTTTTAATCTTTTCATAAAACGTCATGTCACTTTTCTCTTTTTCTTTTTCTTTTTCCTTTTTTTCTTTCTCATCCGTTTCCGCCTGTAAAGACAGCAATCTGTTTTCCTCATCCTCATCTTCTTCATCATCTGAATGAATTGCTTCATTTTGTGGTTGATACATGAAATAATAGGCGCCACTAATAAGGGCGATGACGCCACCAATAAAACCAGTAGAACCTTGACCAATCATATCCTTGTACAGGACACATCGATAAAGTTCTTGTGATTTTTTCCCGATATCAATTGGTCGTAGACCTTGCATTTTTATTTCGTCGGGGGTTATGATGTGAAATCCGAGTTCATTCTGGGGATGAATCACTGATTCCATTAAATCGTAAAAATTGGATGGAGACAATTGTTCCAATAATGTATCGGGTTTGTAAATCGAATCTGGCTGATCAAATACGAACAATCGTTTTATCAATGTGTTCGCGTCAGTAAATAAACTGGCGAAAAACAAGCCCACCGTATTACTCATTGTCCCACGAATAAGAAATAATAATGGTAAAACGATTAACCATGGTAAAAAGGATGCCATTGTTATCGTGAATGGACGGAATTGATTATAATAAATGAGCGATGTAATTGCGTTTAAACAAAATGCGATGAATAATCCACCGACGAAATAATATGTAATCAGGAGAATCCAATTATAATCCCCTACGAGGTAATATTGTACAGAGACGAAAAGGATGGTTGCCAGTAGGAAACAATTGATTGCGAAAAAAACATAGGACGACAAATCGTATTTGCGTACCATTCTCGCGAATTTTGACGATGTCGATGTTGATGTTGATGTTGATGTTGATGAAATCCCCGCCATTTTCGCTTCAAAATCTTTTGTGAATATTTCACGCTCTTTTTTGAATTGGACATTTTTCTTTGTTTGATATTTCTCGTAAGATGATCCTTCACCCGGTTTTTTCAGTGTCTCAGCCATTCTTTTTATTTTTTTTCTGATTTTATTTTTCCAGACGATTTCCAGGGAATATGTTTTTTTTTTGTTGAATTAATTATTCTTTATTTGGAAAAGAAAATCGCGCGTTTTGACATGTAAAAGAAATAAATTAATTTATTACAATACAAACGAGATAGATAGGAGGTCTGGAAAACATTAAAAAAAAAAGATTATAATAAAGAAAGATGTCGCATTTAATTGAACCAGGTACTAAATATTTCCTAAGTGAATCATTACGACAATCTCATCATGTAAAGATGCAATATTATAATTCTTATTTTAATTTAGGATGCGTTGTCGGTATTTTTATTATTATTTGCGCTGTTTTATGGTGGAAATATAAAGGACGCAAAACCCCATTTGAAATTGAGGAAAAAGAACGTGAAAAACAAATATATGTCATGTCATTATTGCAAAAATATCAACAAGCGAAAATCAAAGAATCTCAAGCAAATATCACCAATTTACCTGAATGGGACGAAACCGAAATCATACAAATGTACCATAATTTAAAATGAAAAACAAAAACAAAAACAAAAACAAATAAAAAAAATAATCAAATATATTAATCGTACAGAATTTGTAAAAAAAAACCGATTAAACTGAATTCAAATTAAATTAAGAAAAAACAAAACAAAACAAAACAAAACAAAAACAAAACAAATCGAAAAATATAAAAAAAAAATGACAACTGTTCAAAATAATATTGCTGTCGTTCCCACCTTTTTATCCCCCGCTTCCGCTTCCTCTTCCCCTTTTCCTTATCAAAAAGGAGGAAACACACCATTACCAGGGAGACCTGTAGAAACCACTCAACCACAACCACAACAACCAATGATAATGTCATCACCTGTAACACCAAAAGCGCCGACATTTATGGAATCGATTCAATCATTTGTACAAAATGCATTTCAACCGCGACAAAATGATGTGATGAATCCGAGTTTGATTAGTCCTCTTCAACAAAGACCTTCTCAACAAAGTCCTCTTCAACAAAGTCCTTCTCAACAAAGTCCTTCTCAACAAAGTCCTTCTCAACAAAGTCCTGAGAGAAAGGAGGAGGAGGAGGTGGTGATTGACAAATGGAATGAAGAAACGGACGGTCCGCTTCCGAAAATCCAAGTCCCATTGGATCCGGCTAAAATATTCAACGCCGACATGATTGACGAAATCGCACCACAATTGGAAGAATATTATGAAGCACTCGACCATTATTTAGAATTGGAGGAAAAGGCAAGTAGGGAATATATACAAGACAAACAACAACTGATTTATGAAAATCGCGGCGGCGGCGGCGGCAAAAAAAACATAAAACGCCTTTTAAAGGCGATGCCCCGACGCTGTGTCAATTGCAGACAATCCCCCCATCCACAATTCTCCTACAAGCAAAATACATACAAGGTCGTCTGCAATAACCCTGGCTGTGGTCTCAATATTGAACTTTTCGCTGGGAAATTCGACCGTTTAGACGAATTCTCAGCACGACTCCTCGGTTTCATCGAGAAATACAAAACCGCAATCATTCAAAACAAAACAGACAATATGTTCAATTTCAAATCGGATGCAGATACGTATCGCGAATTCGTCGCCAACGTCAATGAAATGAATTTGATCATGAGCGCATATATTAAAGCGAAAGAAATGCAATTATTGATTGAAGACGATCCAGAACGCAAAGTGGAAATTGAAGAACGCACAAAGGAATGTCGCGATAAAATCATGAATCTTAAACAACAAATGATACGTACGGATGCGCCTTATCAACAATTAGTCCATGATTCGATTTCAATGTACAAATCCGACATTTTACCGGCAATATTGCGTTTGCGCGAACTCAAATATCCGGTTTATGAATTGGAATATTCAAACACCACAAATGAATGGCGTCTCCTACAGGCAACCTTTTTAAAACGGGGTCTTGAAATCCCCAAAAATTTCGATATGGATAATTTACCACGCATTATTCATAACGATTATCGCAAACCATACTCTTCTTCTTCCTCTTCTTCTTTGTCTCTTCTTCGAAAAGAAAAAAAATAAATGTATAATATAATTAAATTAAAATTAAAAAAATTCAATCATATTATTCTTTTCTCTAAATTAATACATTTATACACAATATGTTAAAATCGTTTTTTAGTATAATCGATATTAAAATATTTTTATTTGCGTTTGCATTGGGGATGTTTTATGTCTATATTTTGGATGACGGTAAAAAAGTGTATGTTTATCCAAGTCCGGATAATATTGGGAAAATTCAATACCAAGACAAGGCTGGGTCATGTTTTAAATTTGAACAATCTAAATTGTCTTGTCCGAAAGATGAATCGAAAATTAGACAAATCCCTGTTCAAAATTAAAAAAAAAATTATGTGGTGGTATAGAATAATGTTGGGGTGGGCATGATGACGAGTTTTGGACCACCGGATGGCCATTGTGAATATGGAATGGCTGCTTTTGTCGCACGGTCCATTTCGAGAAGCATATCCAATGCATCTCTCCTACGGGCTAACGGCGTAGTATAATCGAATTGTATTTGGCGAGTTAATTGTTTCCATCGCCATTCGAATTGGAGAGCGGAACGCCATGTAGGGAATCCTTCAACATGACAAACGCGATACCAACCTGCGGGTACTAAACTGGTTGCATGGGCACCTCCTTTAATTTCTCCATTATGTTGACGGAGTCTTCGGTCTAAATCCATCGTTGCTCCGACATACGTTTTTTTCCCATCATGTGTTGCCAGTAGGTAGACAAATGATGGCTTTTCCTCCTTCTCTTCTCGTTCCTCTTGTTCCTCTTGTTCCTTGTGTTCTTCTTGTTCCTTGTGTTCCTTATTCATCGATTTTGATTTGATTTATTTCTTTTTTATTTTTTTTTATGTTTTTCCAGAAAGAAGAATTTTTTTTGTTTAGATTGTTTATCTTTTTTTTTCCATCTCATCTCATCTCATCTCATTCATTTATTTATAACCGGACAACTTTATTATAATATTATTATAATTGAAAATTAAATCTTGGCTAACATCGGTAAATGATTGTCTTGTAGGATTGATTTTATTGGCGATTTCCCATAAATATTCGATTTGTTTAATACACCTATTTATTTCGCTTTCATTATCACCACCGATTAAACGTTGTTTTTTGTTAGTGTTAGACTCATTATCCATTATGTTAGTATTATCACGTTTTTTCATCATATCTTCATAAAAGGATTGTGTTTCTTTATCTTTCATGTCTAAAATAACATTGTCTGATTCGAAAAACAATTCTGAATTATCACATAATAATTTAATAAATTTTAATGGGAATGAATTGCAGATATTTTTATCAATTATTTTCATTTGCATGATTTTATAAGATTCTTCTATTTGTTTTAATTTAATAAATACGTTTGAATCGTCAAATAGGATTTTATATTTTTCGGTATTTGTATAATTTTTCAATAATTTCTTAAATGTTTTCTCGATTTTTATTTGGTTACTGAATAATTCTTGCGTCTTGTTATTTATTTCAGACTCGTTTTCACTTATGTTATCTTTACTTTCATTTTCATTTTCGTTATCTTTGCTTTCATTTTCATTATCGTTATCGTTGTCGTTATTTTCATATTCACTATCGCTATCGCTACCTTCTAAATAATATTCGTTTTCTTCGTCTTCTCCGTCTCCACCTATTTTTTTGATATATTTTTTGAGACGACGTAATATCATTTGATTACTGGCACCTCCTCTAAGAACGCGTCTTCCTCCTATTTGATTGATAACTGTTTGTAAAATACTTTTAAGTTTATCTTTGTCTTTGATTCTTTTAATTTTATCTCGTATGAAGTATTCAACCGCTTTCAAAAGCTTTTCTTCATTTTCACCTTCGTCTTTATTTTCAATTACGTCCTCTTTATCTTTATTATTATTATTGTTTCTATTATTGTAGTCTGAATAATAATGATAACGATTTAATACATGATCTCCTTTATTTAATATTTGATCATATACGGTCATATCTATTTTACATGATTTATTTTGTATGGATTGAATATTGTTGAATAATTCAATATTGGAATTTAACTCATATTGAATAACAATGTAATCGACATTGAGTTCTTTCGCAACGGTATATATTTTTTTCAATATATTTGCAAGGTCATCTTCATCGTTACTAATCAATAATGTAATGGTTATATTATTTAATTCGTTGTTTATACCATAATTTTCAGTATTATATATAAATTTCAAATAGGGAAAATATTTATTTTGATCACCTTGTTTTCGAGTAATTGTGAATACATCATAACCTTCACCTTCAATGAATTTTTTTGTTACATTATCCGGTGAAGGAAATGCATTTTTAACAATACCAACTATAGAAAGTTTGTTGACATTATCAGTGTTTATGCCTGTAGAGGAAACAGATTGTTTGATATTGAAATAATAGGCTGGAATATTTGTAATAGATGGAAGAGGTTTATCACCTGATAAATAATAGATGACTGACATATAATAACGTATTAGATATCGACGAATAATAATGTCAAAAATAAGATAGAATTGTTGACTGACCGAAAACAAATATTTAATGTCTATTTTTTGTTCGGTATTTATCAAATTTGCCCCGTCATCTTTTAATTTTTTAATTGTGGCATGTTGATTATCGATTAAATTTTCGATTCTTCCTTTTTCAATCAATCTAGTATGAGATGCACCATTTTCAATTATATTTTTATTTATCTCACTGTATTCTTTATTTAATGATGTTAATTCGTTTAATGCGTTTTGATAAATATTAACCGTTAATAGATCAGTATCTAATGTTATTTTAGCTGGACAATTTTCAACACAATAATCCGTATATTTACACCGCATTAACTTTTGTTTGATAAAGAGATCAGTGTATGAATGAGCGAGCGTTTTTCTGGTACTCGGAATTACAAATTTCTTATTAAAATGTTGGATAATTGCCAAAATGTGGTTAATAATTTCTTTTTCACTTTCATACGGACGAGTGAATGGTAAGTATTTAATAGATGATTCAATATTTTTATCAACTTTAACCCCGATGCTACTAATGATTTTTTGATAATCATTTGGACCAAATACTATTTGACCAGTCTTTAAAAAAGGTTTATTAGATTTCACTTGTTCGGACTCCAAAACTTTTTCCAATAAATAAATTGATTTAATATGATTTTTCCTAGTATCGTCTTTGTATTTGTTAACTAGTATATCGTTTGCAAAATTATTCTGGTATCTAAATACATAATTATGATTATTTTCCGCAATTCTTTTTATTTGTGTTAGGAAATTAAGAAAATCTGCATTTTTACTACTGAATTTATTGTCGTCGATTGTTAAATACATAAGACGGCCTGATTTGGTGGATAATAAAGATAATTCATTGTAAGGTAATGACGTGAGATAATTACCATTTAATTTTAAACTTCCCATGTTTTTCATGTTTTCAATGCCTTCAGGTATCGATTTCAACATGTTATGATTCAATTTCAAATGCTGAATTTTCGGTAGCGACGTCCAAATGTTGTCAGGTAAAACATCGATTTCATTGTATCCCAAACACAAATAAGTCAAATTTGAACACCCCAAAATGCCCACCGGGAATTCTTTAAACGAACAATTACTTAATGACAAATAATCCAACTTTGTCATCCCTACAGGCGAAAACGACGATAGTAAATTACATCCAAGTTCTAACGTTCGTAACTCTTTTAATGATTCTAATCCAGAGATTGACGTGATTTGGTTATTATATAAATTTAATTTATGTAATCGAGTTAATCCCGATACATTTACATCACCCTTTATTCGGTTATTATGTAAATTCAATCTTTTTAATTTTGACAATTTGTTTATCGATTCTGGTATTTTTTGAATTAAATTAAACCCGACATCCAACATAATCAAATCAGTAAGACCAATCCCCGACAAATTAGTAAGACCATTCCCCGACAAATCAGTAAGACCAATCCCCGACAAATCAGTAATGTAATTATCGTCTAATATTAATACATTTAATTGTGTCAATACCGTAAAATCGGAAAAATTGGTCAAGTCGTTTCTCGCAAGGTTAAGATATTTTAAATTGGTTAATTTGCTCAACGGTTTTATTTGGTTTGTTCCATTTAGCTCATTTGATATATTATTTCCAGGTAAACGTAACATTTTTAATTGTTTCAAATAGTAAATATTAGGTGGGATTTTTGTAATTGATTCTTCCTTTATCGATTTATTAATCTCATCGTCTAAATGTTCGAGAACTCGAGTTGTGTTTTCATATTTTTTTTGTATATTCGTTTCAGCTTTTTTACGTATCTCATCATATATTTCTTTTAGTTTGATATGGTAAGTATTGAAATCACTAATTACTTTACCATTATCTTTCATATTTAATTTTGAATCATCATTGTCATAATTGATTAATAGTCTGGTTGATACGTTTATATTCAATTTCTTCAAATTATCGTATATAGACGATGCTGAATTTTGCATCTTTTCTTTAAATTTCTGTTGATAAAACGGGTCATAATGATCATCATAATAATAAACATTTGAATTGTAACAAATATCATTTTCTATGTCTTTTCGCACTTCGTTTTCGTCATTTTTATATTTGTCATTCATTTTTTCATTATAGTATTCTGAATATGCAAGTAGTACTGTTTCTTTTGTGTCATAAAAATGATTCAATACTTTAACATGATTTGCTGGAACGCCATTGTTATAAAGATATCTCATCTCATCATATTTTTGATTTGCTATATTTTTTCCAGAAGATGCCTGTTCATCTTTTGTTATGATTCGTTCCATTCCATTGTTTTCTATTTTTTCATCATCAAATTCTTCTTCTCCTGACCCTGTCCCTGTCCCAGCAACCTGTTTTTTTGTTACACCTCCGCGGTAACGATTGTTATAATTCCTCCTTTTTTTTGTAATTTTATTTCTCCTACTTGTTACCACCCGTTTCTTCCCTTTCCTTGTAAATGACATTTCAAATTCCAAAAAAAAAACTCACGAACCTTAAAAAAAAATCTATCTATCGTTATTATATATAATATACAATATATAATAACATTAAAAAAAAACTTGAAAAAATCAAATATAAAAAAATATTAAAAAATGGATTTCAAACGTTTTTTCAATACCGATACCGGCCGAGCAATCATGAGTTTCCTACTTGGATTAGGTCTCGCAACCATTTTCCGTAAAGTATGCAATGATCGCAATTGCCTCGTTTTCAAAGGCCCTGTACTTGATCAAGTAAACGAAAAAATCGTTAAATATGGCGATGATTGTTATCAATATAAATTAACTTCCACCCGTTGTGACCCCACCAAAAAAACACTTCATCTCGAAACAAAAGAATAAATCCATCCCTTTTTTTATCTTTTTCTATAATAATAAAAAAATAAAAAAAAAACAACAATCCACCAATCCAAAGAAAATGAAACATAAATCATATCACATGTTTCTTTTCAAAAAATCGTCCAATTTGACCATTTTTATATCAACCTTTATTGTTTTCTTATTTGTCAACATGATTGAAAATTATATCCATTACAATATCGGTAGAAACAATGGCCAAGAAACCTTTCAATTTTATTCTCCTACTTGGAACGATTGGCAGAGTCTTGTAGGGATCATGCTTTTATTCGGTATTTTACAAGGTAGTTTAACCGTCCTTTTCGAATATTGCTGTTTCCATTAAAAAGATCTGCGGTAAAATAAGTCAAATCAAAATCAAAACAAATAATAAAAAAGAAGATAAAATAAAACAATTCAACCAACAAAAAAAAACATAGAATAAATACAATTGATCCCCAAGCAAGTTATGAACAGCGGTGCGACAAATATCAACGATCTCCCAATGGAACCAATGTTAATGGGAGGTATTCCTACAGGCAACAACAATAATATCCGGATTGAAAAATCCATTGATCAACCACAAAACCTAATTTACGATCCAAATATTTCACTTGATTTGCCAAACCGGGACATTCCACTTGACACGTCTCGTATCACACAAGATGTTCAAATCATGCCAAATTACATCCCTCCAGATCTCGGAAAAAGCGATTTCGTCAAAGTCCATGAAAATACACTTGCATTTGCTAAAGAAGAAGCCCACCGCCGACAAAACAAAATTGATACCATGGAAGTCGTTTATAATGAGATCCAAACCCCATTACTTCTCATGATTATGTATTTCCTATTTGATTTACCCATTTTCCGTAAAACACTTTTCAAATTAGGTCCTTTCCTCTTTCATTCCGATGGCAACATGAATATTTACGGCATCACCGTCAAAAGTTTCATTTTCGGCTTTTTCTTTTATATTCTTTACCGCATTCTTAATTATTTTGGTTCTCCCCTATAAGCAAAAAAAAAATCCTCAACCCAAAAAAAAACACCCATTAACCAAATGTCACGATCTCCAATAGACCATGATATTTATGACTGTTATGATTCCGATGCTGAATATGATCGAATTCAAGAAGAATATTATGACCAAGTTCAAGAAGAATTTTATGATCATTATGATTATTACGACGATGACGACGGCGGCGTCGACAGTATCTATGAATACGACGATCATCCAGAACTAAATTATGTAAATATTATGAATGACGATGACGACATGATGACTATTGTTGATGATTATGATAACAATGACGATTACGAATACGATGATGTAACCGTTTGTTATGATAATCATAATAAACACGTAAGTACTCGATCTATTCTTGATGGTGCACGACGTGAAATTGAAGAAGCTCGACGTGATCTCGTACGGGCCAGACACGAAATTTGGCGTGCACGTCGCGAACTTGAAGAAAGACATAGATATCAAACCGTGCAACCTTTAGCTGCATCCATCTTGCAATTAATTGATTGAATGGACACACATCGAATACAATAATCGATTTGCAAAATAACCAAATATCATGTTAATCGAAAACACGAACATTACTGATAAATAATAAAAGAAGGATTGAGTTTTTTGTTTAAATCCGACATATAATGCACGGAATAAATAGATAAATCCAGAAACAAACCCAAAAACTGAAAGGTAAAAGAAATAATTACAAAGATCTTTTCCAGAAATTGGTGAAAAATAAGTATCCATAAATGAATCAGTTGCCATTTTTTACAATTTTTTTAAAAAGAAAATGAATAAATGTTTTGTTTTGTTTTGTTTTGTTTGTTAGAATATATGTATATTTATTGTGGATAAAATAAAAATAAAAGTAAAAGTAAAAAACAAAAAAAAACTTTATAATCGTGGATAAGTTAGATAATATAATACAGCGGTATATGATAAAATTGCCAAAATAATGGAAATAAACCAAAATGGAATGACTGTTTTGTGTTTATAACCTAATCCGAATGGTCGTATCGATCCGTCGTTTGCAAATAGGAAACCTGGTTTTATCCATTGGACAATAAAAAAAACAATTAAAAACAACAAAATCGCAAACGCCGCAACATGTTTTTTCACAAATATTCTATTTAATAATAACATTTGCCCCCCTCTCCGTCTTTTTTTTTTCAATATATATTTTAATTTTTTTTTTCAAACTATATATTTTTTTTTGTCTATTTTTGCCTTTTTTTTTTAATATATAACTTAATCCAACAAATAAATTTGTGAAAGCAGACGTTTAACACGCCGATCCGATTTCGTCAATTTCATTTCTGCTAAACGTTTCTCTCTACAGGCTTTATCCTTCATGGTTTGTGTTTTCGTCAAACATTCTTTTTTATTACCTGCCAATTTATAATCATTTTGCATCGTCGTAATCATTTGAAATAATATTTGCGCCAAATCTTCGTTCAGTTTTCTTACCGCAATAGATTCATTAATTTCCACTTCTTCGGTATCTTCTTCTTCTTCGCCTTCTTTTGATACCACCATCATGGAAGATAATGATATTTCAAAATCATCCATTAATTCAACCACACTGTCCATATAAATCGTTAATATAAACAAAAGAATATATCGATGCAATAACAAAATCGTTTCATCGTCAAATACAACATCTGGAAAAACAGTGTTGGTTGACAATGGTATACATTCCATCAATTTACACAAATCACTCGATTTCAAAATCACGTGTTCCATTATTTGTTTCAATTGATCTTTTCGATCCGGATGCGGTTCATAACACATTTCCCTTACAGGCGAATGACAATATTTGGCCGGCATATTTGTTGATAATTCCTGTATCATTTGACGCATCCATGTGATCCCCCCATTTTGTTGATTGTACAAAATATTTTTCTTGGTTACTCCAATAGATACACGTAGGAATGAATCTATACAATTGCGTTGCATACAATATTCATCATAAATGGACGACGTCGTGAAATATTCTTTGAAATAGTCAGTGATTGAATGAACCATTCTGCCAGTTTCCAGACGCAATTGACGTTTCAATTGATCCAATTGTGATAATTCACTGCTGGGTCCACCAGAAAGTTGTTTGCCTGTAAAGAAAGCGTTTAGATATTTCATCAGGGTGGTCGGGATTTTTAGGGGGCCGTCATTATTATCGGCGTAGTTTACCACCAAATCACGCAATTCGACAGTTGGCTCAAATAAAACCGGATCCCCCCTCGAAAACCCTTGTACTTGAACCATGTTCCTGCGATGAATCGTCTGAATCACTTTATCGAACGAATCCACATTCATCCCATTTTCCTTGAAATACTCGATTTTTGACGCCAATGACCATTCCGAATGATATTCTCCTACAGGCGGTTTTTCTCCAATATAATTGCGTATATCCATTGGTATCGGTTTGTCGTTTTTGTCAAATTCAAAATAATAAATCAACGCCGCGTATTTGTCACGTTCCGAAAAAGTGTCGAACAAAAAGGTTTCGTCCATTTTTGTCCTTGTCGCTAAAACACTGTGTGGCCACACAAACCTTTTATTCAATACATCCAATTCTTCCGCGATTTTATGCGCCACTTGGTTGTATTCTTGAATCACCTGATTCGATGTGATCAAATCGGGCTGACTGCAACACGTATTTTCACGTAAATATTCGAAATTATTACGTTTCAATAAAATGTCTTTGTTCTCTTTAATATTGTCTCTCACAATACAATCCATTTTTTCTTGTATCGACAATGCATAAGCTTTTATCTTGAACTGCATTACATCCATAAATGTATCCAGATCCTTTTTCGCCTTGTGCATTTCACTGTAAAAATCGGATGGCAAATGACGAACATCCCCGATTTTCGACCCTTCTTCCACATCTTTTCCATCCTTTGTTTCACTTTCTGCCATTAAATGACGTCTTTGTGCAGCAGCAATCATTTGATGAATATCCGGAAAAACACTGTCTGGATTCATAAAATGGGTTGTAATAAACATTTGTATGGATGACGCAAGAACCACTCTTGACATTCCCTCTACAGGCTTCCATATTGATCGTATCACTTTCTTATGTTTTCTTGTTGATCTTCTTTTTTCTCCATCACCTTTTTCAGTATCTTTTTCAGTACTTTTTTCGGTACCTTTGCTTTTGGTCGTGCCTTTGGTCGTGCCTTTGGT
>JACCEC012538801.1_pt1 | contig 28930 bp, 30 predicted proteins | sample 7450121 | NCBI WGS metagenome assembly JACCEC01 (sample SAMN15323455, study PRJNA562643) | freshwater metagenome | isolation source: river surface water | place: USA:Blue River Watershed | collected 2017-08-18 | reverse complement strand
CAGCACCTGCGTTTTGTGCTGGAGCCAATCTTGGAAACTTGGCTGAAGCAGATGGCGAGTCGCTTGGTGTTATTTATGAAGGATTCTTGCGCATTGCTCGCAGCCCACTGCCAACCATTGCTGCAGTAAATGGCGCGGCAGTTGGAGCCGGCATGAACCTGGCTCTCGGTTGCGATGTGCGCATTGCTGCGCGCCGCGCAAAGTTTGACACTCGCTTTTTGCAACTGGGTATTCACCCGGGTGGCGGGCACACGTGGATGCTGCGACGCATCGTTGGTCCGCAAGTTGCATCTGCAGCGGTGTTGTTCGGAGAAATTTACAACGGTGAGCAAGCAGAGCGTGTTGGTCTTGCGTATATGTGTGTAGACGATGACAAGTTGTTGTCAACTGCGCATGAGTTAGCAATGCGAGCAGCGAGTGCACCTCGTGACTTGGTAATTGAAACCAAAAAAACCATCGCAGCAATGGCCGATGTGGAAACACACCCAGAAGCAGTTGCCCGAGAGCTCACCCCGCAACTGTGGAGCACCAGGCAGCCTTGGTTCGCCGAGCGACTTGCTGCCCTGCATGCAAAAATCAGCAAAAAATAAGGGTTTTGCGGCCGGCCTGGCTTTGACTTGCCGGGGTCTTGGCGAGGTGTATGTTGGCATCAGTAAGACCGAGCTAGTGGATTTCGTCAGTGCAACAGCACAGAAGGCGGGGGAAGCAATGAGCAAGCGTCACGATCACCGAACATCGGTGTTTCCACCCAAGGTGGAACTTCGGGCACACGCCCACAATGAGCGCCATCGCGTGCATTCAGAACTGCACAACGTGGTGAACATGGTGAGTCATGGTGTTGAACCAGAAGATGTGATTGAGCCGGGTATTGCCTGGAAAGGCATGCACCATCACGATGCAGAAATTGGACGGGAGCAAGCGCGCCGTCGCGAATTTAAGCATTGGAAAACTAAAGCATGGAAAAGGCGCAAGGTTGCTCGTAAGCAGCGAGCGCTAGAAATTCAACATCTACGCGAAATCGCGTAGCGAATTTATAACCAAGCAGCCGACAGCTCGTCGCGCCGCGCGTGCCATTCTTCAATGGTGAATCCGTAGCGCACGTGATCTTCCCAGATGCCATTGATTTCTAGGAAGCGTTCAGCAATTCCTTCTTCACGAAGTTGCAGTTTTTCAACCACACGGCGACTGTTGGTATTGCGCGGAATAATGCACACCTCAACTCGATGTAGACGTAACTCATCAAAGGCAAACTTCGAAACGACAAGCACTGCTTCTGACATGTAACTATTGCCAGCCTTGGCTTCATCTATCCAGTAGCCAATGGTGCCGCTTTGCATTGCACCGCGAACGACACTGTTTAAGTTCACTTCACCGGCGAATACGTTGTTCACAAAAATGCCAAAGCAATATGCATTTCCTGAATGACGCTCGCGGTCCCGCGCTGCACAGCGATTAGTGAATGCATCGCGGCTGGTGGCAGGGTCTGGAGAGGTGATGAGTGGCATGGGCTCCCATTTGGTGAGCCATTCGCCGTTGCGAAGTCGAACTTCACTCCATGCTTCAAAATCTGTTGCAGCAAGTGGGCGAAGCATGATGCGACGCCCAAACAATCGCAAAGGCCCATTAGATGAAATGACCCCAGCGGGGTGTCCACTAGGTCGTGAATAGCCGGTCACGACAGGCCCAACTCTTCGCGCACTAATCCATCGAGCAAATTATTCACCGACACCATAATTTCAGGTATTCGCAGCTTGCGCATAACGCCTACCAACACGCAGCATCCACCCACAATTACGTCGGCACGGTCGGCGGGTAGCCCAGGGTTGAACTTGCGATCAGCGAGCGATTCGGTGGCAAGTGTGCGAAACACTTCTTCCACATTGTCGCGAGACATGCGCACACCGTGTAGCGCCTTCGCATCAAATGACTGCAGACCAATTTCAACTGCGGCAATGGTGACGATGCTGCCTGCAACGCCAACTACACGAGTTGCATTGAGGACTTCGGGGTGGTCACGAATGAGGTCGTCCATGAAATCGGTGACAACACCAATGGCGTTGGTCAGCTCTTCGGGGCGAGGTGGGTCATGACGCAGATGGCTTTCGGTGAGCACCACAGTTCCTACTGGGAAACTGACCGCATGTTGCAGCGACTGCTCACCGATCATGATTTCGGTACTGCCACCACCAATATCGATAACCAATGTGATGCCATCATGTGGCGGCAAATGTGACAGCGCACCTGAATAGGCGAGCCTGCCTTCTTCGGTTCCGGCAATGATGGACGGCCGCACTCCAAGCACCGATTCTGCTTGATCAAGAAATACGTGCGCATTTGTTGCACGACGACACGCTTCGGTTGCCGTGACTCGAAGTGCTTCAACGTTGTGTTGTTGAATCAGACCTGCGTATTGCCTTAGGCGCGCAATAGTGCGCTCAATAGCTTCATCGTTGAGAGTGTTGGTGTTGACGACACCACGGCCAAGACCAGTTACATGAACTTCGCGAACGATGTCGTTGCCATTCGTGTCAGCGATAAGCAGATTGGTTGAATTGGTTCCAATATCAATAGCGGCAACACGCTGTTTTCTAGGTGCAAGTTGTGGTTGCGAAACGATGTACGAGTTGCGACTAATGGAAAGTTTGTCGGCAACCCATTGACCAACTGGATCATCGCCACCAGCAAGCCACCAACCAAAGTGTGCATGCAGACATTTCACGCCAATTCGCGTGCCGGCGACTCCACCAAATGGGCGAGGGCCTGTGTGATCTGAGGGAATAAGTGCATCGCGTTCGGCTGCGTAGCGGTCGTGAGCAGCAGCAATGACCGCTGCATCAATTTCTGCTTCGGCTTGATTCACCGCACCTGTTGCCTCAAGTCGACCCACTAATACGTTTTCACGTGCGCCGCACAGCCAATACAGTGTGGGCATTGGAGTTCCATCGGGCATGAAGGGTTGATTGCGCAACACCACCGGATCGCCGTCTTGTGCACGCACAACGACTTCGAATGTGCCTTGCGGAACCCGGCCAAGAAGCTCGGTGATACGCGCGATATCTGCGGCGCTTGGCGTGTTAGATGAGTTTGACAAGAACAACAACCAACACAGCAATGCCAATGAGAGCAGGAATTGCGCGCTTGGCGATTGTTGATCCTGCAGTGTCTAACAAATTCAACGGTGCAACTTCTGGTCCATCAATTTTGCGAACCGTTGGTTGCTCAGGCGCGGATGATTCAACAGGTTCTGGAGAAGGTGTGCTTGTTGATGCCGCTGCTGGGGCTGGCGATGCAGAAATGAGTTGATTGAGATTTTCTGAAAACTGAGCAAGCAGTTTGTCGCTTACGTCGGCCAGCGCACCGCGGCCAAATTGTGCAACCTTTCCTGAAATGGAGAGATCGGTGTGCACGGTGCACTTGGTTGACGTTTCGTTCACCGAGGTGAGTTCTGCCGTAATCATTGCCGAGGCATTGCCTTTGCCGGTTGTGTCGCGTCCTTCGCCTTTTAACGTCGCTTTATGCGCGGCGTCATCTCGTGAAACAAAACTTGCTTGACCTTTGAATTGAGCAAGAATCGGTCCAACTTTTACCTTTACTTGGCCTCGATATGTTTCGCCTTCAACTTCGGTGAGTTGCGCTCCAGGCAGGCACGGTGCAATTCGCTCGAGATCGGTAAGGATCTGCCATGCCTGATCAACTGGAACATTGACAACAAATTCGTGATTGAGATCCATAAATAATCAGCTCAACTTTCGTGAATACATGTAGATACGCGGTCAATGTCTTGCGCTCGATCAACATCTATTCCCGAGCCTGAACAGGGTACTTCAGCAACGAGTTCAGGGTGACTGCGGAGCAACGATCGTGCACCAATGTCTCCCGTTGTTGGAATGTGCGAAAAAAATTCAGCATGAATCTTCACCGGGTTTGCGCGAACTCCTTGATAGGTGGCAACTGCCAGTGGCGAAGGTGACTGCGCTACTGCATTCCAAGCTGACGGGGGAATGCAAGGTTGATCGCCAAGACCAATGACGACCGACTGCAAGCCAATTGAGGTTGCCCAGTGCAGTCCGCAATGCACCGAACTCGCCATCCCCGATTGCCAACGTGAATTATGGAGATAGGTCACGTTTTGGGCGGACGGTGGGCGTGGAAGGTCTACGGCTCCGTAGACAACGGCTATGGGGCCAATGTGGGAGTCGATGGCGTGCTGTAGCGCCCACTCAAAGACGGACTTTCCCTCCACAAGGGTGAGCAACTTGTGTTCGGCGCCATTAAAGCGAGACCCACTTCCTGCAGCCAGAAGAACGATGCCTAGCGCAGATGCAGAGGGTTCCGAAACGGGCATATCCCCATGTTTACAGGCTTTGGTGGGCAACTTCGCCTTGCAGCCCAGAAACCCTGTGTGACCCAATTATTACAGTTTCATGACATAGACTGTTACACAGTTGACATATAGGCCAGATCCCACGATCTCTGGCAAGCACTGCCCCCAACATCCGAATCAACCGCCCCCCGGTTGATTCGCCTACCAAGGAGCCATTCATGTCACGCATCACCAAAACCATTGCTGGTCTGCTCGTATCTATCGCCATCTGGGCGTTCTCGGCGGGGTCTGCCCAGGCCATACCTATGGGCCCAGCTCAAGAGGCGATCATCCGAAAGAGCGCCTCTGCTGCGCAACTTGCCATCGATACCTATGCCGATAAGCGCGATCGCGATGCCTACGACCTGTATCTCGATCTTGCCGACAAACTCGCAGTTGGAGTTGCAAACTTTCTCGGACTTGACGTGACCGAGCTGCAACAAGCCTGGCGCTCGGCCGATGTCGCCCATCAGCGTGCATTGATGGCGGGGCTGACACAAATCGGTGTTCCATATCGCGAGAACGCAACTTCGGAATCTGTTGCTTTTGACTGCTCGGGATTTGTGCAGTTTGCATGGACGAGTGCCGGATATGCGTTGCCACGTGGTTCGAGTTCGCAATATGCATACTCAAAACGAGTGAGCGCAAAGTTTGCTCAAGCGGGTGACTTGATGTGGCGACCAGGGCACGTGTCGATGTACTTAGGGGTTGACGGTGCAATTTTGCAATCTGGTCGAACAGGTCGAAGTGTTGAATTGCACAACATGGATTCGCGAATTTTAAGTTGGACGCGTTTCGCAAACCCAACCGCTTAATCGTTATTTGTGAATGGGTCCTTCACCGTCGCGTAGCGATGGTGCACCTCGACCAGTGCGCCGAGCAATGATTTCTCCGCAAATGGAAATTGCAGTTTCTTCTGGTGTTCGTGCACCAATGTCGAGGCCAATTGGTGACATTAAACGAGCAAGTTCATGGTCGGTAACTCCTGCTTCGCGCAAGCGTTCAACCCGCTTTGCATGGGTTTTCCTGCTGCCCATAACTCCGATGTAGCCAACCTTGGTAGCGAGGGCGCCAATTACAGCAGGCACATCAAACTTTGGGTCGTGGGTCAAAATGCATACGGCATCGCGTTGAGTGAGCTGCGATCCGCGCTCAGCAAACAGCGGTGCTGGCCAGGTAACCAATACTTCATCTGCCATAGGGAAGCGTCGATTTGTTGCAAATACTTCGCGCGCGTCGCACACCAACACGTGATAGCCAAGCACTTTTGCCACGCGAGCAAGTGCAGCAGTGAAATCAACTGCGCCAAAGATAACCATCGTTGGCGGTGGCGAAAACGCTTCAATAAACACACGAACTGTTGGTGTGTTCACTAAATCTTCGGGAGTGGTTTGTCCCTCTGGTCCGTAATGTCGAACACTGGTGCGACCTGCTTCAAGTTCACCTTGTGTGTCGCGAGCAACAACACGATCAAGTTCGGTATTGCCAAGCGACCCCTGAGTTTCAGTGTCTGGAGAAACCATCATCATTGCGCCAATGTTTGGGCCATCAATTACGGAAACCAGTGCAACTGGCAGGTTTGCGCGTACACGCTCAGAAAACTGTTGATACAACGACACGTTCAATTACCAAGTCAACGGCTGAATAAATAAATGAATGATGCCGCCACAAGTAAGACCGACTGCAAAGGCTTCATCGTCGGAATAACCAAATTTCACGAGTTTTGGTTGCTTGTCTCCATGCAAAATACCGAGGGCTTCAGCAACAACTGCGCCTTCAACGCAGCCACCACTTACCGAACCAATGACCTCGCCGTCTTCGTTCACCGCCATTGCAGCGCCCGGGTCGCGAGGACCAGACCCTTCAATATCAACAACACGAGCGAGCGCAACTTGCTTGCCTTGTGCCTTCCAGCGATCGATGTCGTTCAGCAAATCGCGCATGGTTCTAGTTAATCGGCAGAAATGACGCGAGTGAGGCGTTCCATGGCATCAAGTGAGTGACCTTCAACAAATTCATCAATAAACGGCAGAGCTGCTGCCATTCCTTTAGCAAGAGGCGCATAACCAGGCGTCACTTTCAAAGGATTCACCCAGATCAATTTGTGCGAGACCCGCTGTAAGCGCTGCATTTGCTCACCGAGTAGTTCAGGGTTTCCTCTGTCCCAACCATCGGAGAGCACAATCACAATTGCACCACGCGCCATGCCGCGCACACCCCATGTGTCATTGAATTTACGCAGGCTTTCGCCGAGGCGAGTACCACCACTCCAGTCAGGCACCTGCTCGGCGGCTCGCTTAATTGCCTTGTCGGGGTCGCGACTACGCAGTTCTTTTGTGAGACGAGTGAGTCGAGTGCTGAAGGCAAACGCTTCAACTCGTTGACGACCAGCAACTGCAGCATGCATAAAACGAAGCAGTGCTCGTGCGTATGGCTCCATACTTCCCGAGATATCGAGCAGAACAACAATGCGTCGCAATCGGTCGCTTGGCTTTCTCCAATGCAACTGCATCGGCTCACCACCATGGCTAATAGAAGCGCGAACGGTTCTGCGCAGATCATGACGTGTGCCAGTGCGTTTTGCTGAAGTGAGGCGTAAAGATTTGCGAGGTGGTCCGGCAAATCGCAATGCCTGCATTAACCGCTGGGCCTCAGCAAGTTCTGCATCGTCATATTGTGCGAAATCTTTTTTGCGCAAAGCTTCTGCAGCAGAAAACCGCAAATGTATTGCAGGGTTCGAGTCGTAGTCTCCAGCGTGTTGATCGGTTTGAGTTTCGTCATCAATGAGCAACGAAATTTTTTGCGGTGCTACATCGTCAGCAGCAATGCCGCTTGAGCGTCGTTCCCAAAACACTGCAAATGCTTTGTCAAACAACTGGTGGTCTTCGGGTCTGCGCACCAACGTGGTTCTGCCTGCACAAAAAACATCGTTGCGCGATTCAAGCGAAACAACGTCTAATGCATTGACAAATGTAAGCACCGAATCAAGTGGCACTTGCAGCCCTACACCGCGCAAAATGCGTGCAAACGAAACAGCAATTTCTTCGGGAGAAGAGGCAACTGTTGCAGTCATTGACTAGCCGTGCAACAAGCCGCGGTCAAAAGCTTGCGCAACAATTTGGGCAATGCCTTGTTCGCGCACGCGGTCGTGGTCTTCGCGATATTTCAAGACAGTTCCTAAAGTCGCAGACACCACGGATTCGTTTAATTCACGAGCACCCAGCTGGGCGAGTGCGGTTGCCCAGTCAATCGTTTCTGCAACTCCAGGCGGCTTGTACAAATTCAGTGAACGCATGTGCTCAACCGCCGCTGCAACTTGCTTGGCAAGAGACTCGGCAATTTGTGGAACTCGCATGCGCACAATGGCCACTTCACGTTCAAAACTTGGATGATCTACCCAGTGATACAGGCAGCGTCGTTTCAACGCATCGTGAACATCGCGAGTTCGATTCGACGTAAGAATCACGATTGGTGGTGTTGTTGCTTTGAAAGTGCCAAGTTCGGGGACTGTCACTTGGAAGTCGGAAAGAATTTCCAACAAGTACGCCTCAAACTCGTCATCTGCACGATCAATTTCGTCAATTAACAAAACTGGGGGAGTGTCGCGTTGCTCGATGGCACGCAACAATGCTCGCTTGATCAAAAAGCGCTCGTTGTAGAGCTCGCTTTCCAGCTCGTTTGTCTGTTTGTTCGTCGCTTCGCCACTGGCTTCTGCAGCGCGCAGATGTAATAGCTGTCGCGAATAGTCCCAGTCGTACACGGCTTGCGCTGCATCAATGCCTTCGTAACACTGCAGACGAATCAATTCAGCGCCCGTCATTGCAGCGATCACTTTGGCGAGTTCGGTTTTACCAACCCCTGCTTCACCTTCAAGCAACAGCGGTCGCTTCAGCGTGAGCGCCAAATACACCGCGGTGGTTAAGCCGTCCTCTGCCAGGTAGTTCTGTTCGGCAAGTGCTGCCCGAACCTGTTCTACCGAGGTGAATCCAGCCTGTGCCATGCGTTCAGGCTAGGGGCAGAAGCATTATGAATCGAATCCCAGACCCAAACGATCAAGGCTGCGTAGCCATAAATTGCGCTTGCCTGACTTGTCTTCTCGGTTGAGTGACCAACGCGTGGCTTGAATGCCAATGAATCGGAACGGTTCAGGTGGGAATGGCAAGGGTTTACTTTGCACAAATTGAGACTGCGTTGCTGGAGTCTTTCGACCATCGATCATGTCGAGCATGACCTCTGCGCCAAATCGCGAACTTGCCACACCTAGACCGGTGTAACCAATGGCGTAGGCAACGCGATCGCGCATGGCTTGTCCCCAAAACACGCTGTAGCGACTGCATGTATCAATTGCGCCACCCCAAGCGTGAGAAAAGCGCACGCCTTCAAGTTGGGGAAACGTCTCAAAAAAGTGTTGAGAAAGTTTTGCCCAAGTTTCGGGTCGCGATTCAAGTTCAGTACTGATCTTTCCGCCAAAGAAATAGACCGCGTCGTATCCGCCCCACAAAATTCGATTGTCAGCGGTGAGTCGGTAGTAGTGAAACTGGTTTGAAATGTCTGAAAGGCCTTGCCGATTCTTCCAACCAATGCTGTCGAGTTGCTGCTGCGTAAGCGGTTCGGTGGTGAGGCAGTAGTCGTAGACAGGAGCGATGTAGTTGTGCATGCGACGTAACAATGGTTTGAACGCATTTGTGGCAAGCGCAACTCGTTTTGCGTTTACTTTTGACAGCGGCGTCTCCACCACGATTCCACCCGGTGAATAATCAAGTCCGATTGCTTTGGTGTCTTCGTAAATGCGCACGCCTAACTGTTCGGCAGCGCGCTTTAACCCCCATGCCAAACGAGCGGGGTCAACTAATGCGGCAGTGTCTTTGCACCACATGCCTCCGGTGAAAATTGGTGAGGCAACTTCATTGCGGACAGCAACTTCATCAAGCCATTCCACCTTGTGTCCAAAGTCGAGTAGTTGGTTGTAGTCGTCAATGAGTTCATCGAGATATGTCGCAGAGTGCCGGGTGCTTGCAATTTCAATTACACCATTGCGTTCAAAATCGCAGTCAATGTTGTATCGCTTAATTGCGGCCTCAATTTCGTTGAGGTTTTCAAGGCCAAGGTCTTCAAGCAATCCAACTTCATCGGGAAAGCGCTGTTGCGCGTTTGCGATTCCATGTGTGAGGCTTGAGTCCATAAAGCCACCGTTGCGACCGCTTGCGGCTGAGCCAATTTCGTGAGCCTCAATCAGCACAACATCGCGGTCGGGGTCTCGTTCTTTTGCCAGAATCGCTGTCCACAACCCGGTGTAGCCACCGCCAACAATGCATAGGTCGCACGTTTCAGCGTGCACCAGCATGGGGTTTGACTCGGGTTCGTCGGCATCATCGAACCAATACGGAAATGAATCGGCGTCCGCGATCGCGTCCAAAAAACGCTCGTCTTGTTGATACCCACCCATGGGTTTCTCACCACCTAACTAGGACAAGGGTAGCAGTGCGGCAAGTATCGTTTCCCGCATGGATCTAGGCATTTCTCAACGTACGGCAGCGGTGGCTGCGGCCTCGGCAGGGCTTGGTTTTGCAAGCGCAAAAGCCTTAGCAGACGAGGGTGTGCGTGTTGTTATTTGCAGTCGAGATGCAGATCGCGTTGCGCAGGCGGCACAAAAAATTGGTAACGGATGTGTTGGTGTGGTCGCAGATGTTTCGACAACGCAAGGAGCGCTCGACTTCGTGCGTCAAGCGCAAGAAATACTTGGTTACATCGACATTGTTGTAGCCAACGGTGGAGGACCACCTGCAGGAAACTTCGCATCAACTGATCTTGATCTGTATCCAGCAGCGCTAGAGCGAAGTATGTTGGCAACAGTGGCGATGTGCAAGGAAGTAATACCCTCCATGCAGCAACGTGGTTGGGGCAGAGTAGTTGCCATCACCAGCACTGCGGTGCGACAACCGTTTGCCAATCTCATTTTGTCGAGCACTGCTCGTGCGGGTCTCACAGCTTTTCTTAAAACTGTGGCAACTGAAGTTGCGGCCAACGGTGTCACTGTGAATACGGTGCAACCAGGCACACATGCCACTGATCGAATTAAACAGTTGTATGGGTCAATGGAAGGTGCTGCAGAGGGAATTCCTGCGGGCGTGGTTGGTGACCCAAGCGATTTCGGGAGCGTTGTTGCGTTTCTGTGCAGTGAGCAAGCCAAATTTGTCACCGGTGCTCACTTGCAAGTTGATGGTGGCTCGTATCCGGGGTTGATCTAATGCTTCAACATGTTGTTGCTCTTACATGGAACGAATCGGTTCCAGAAAACTATGCCGAAGTAGTAAACAAAGCGTTGCTCGATATGGCGAAAACTATTCCATCAATTCGCAGTTACCGCTGCGGTGCTGATTTGGGCGTGAGTTCGCACGCAAATGCCGACTATCTCATAGTTGCTGAATTTGATGATGTGGCTGGTTGGCGCGAGTACGACGAAAATCCGTTACACAACGAAGTTCGGGCGAAATACTTTGCGCCTTACGTAGCATCCCGCGCCGCAGCGCAAATTACTTTCTAGCTCGGTACACGTGACGGTCTTCCCAATGGGTTGACACTGCGCACGCAATCCACACATACAAAAATCCAACGATGATGTCGGCAACGTAGTGTTCACCGAAATACACCAAGCACAGCGTCATTGAGGCGGGAAGCACGATTGCAATTGGCTTCATCCAGTTGCGCATTTTCCCCCAGAAAAACACCACAACAAGTAGCGCACATGCTGCGTGTAGCGATGGCATTGCGGCAACGGGGTTCGAAATTGCTGCTCCGCGATCAAACAATTTCGACACTGTGTGCAGCCCCATATCGCTCCAGCCTCTGGCTGTGATGCGCTTAATTGGGCCAATTAAGCCCTCTTTAGAGATCATCCAGGGGGGTGCCACTGGCAAAACGATGTACGTGACAACGGCAAGGAAAAACAAAATGCTGAGGCGACGAACATATTTCACCCAGTATTCGCGACTTGTCCACCACAACAACACAGCAACACCCATAGGAAAGATGAAGTGAGTCATGTAGGTGATTGCGAGTGGATATTCGTACCACGCAAGATCAGACGACACATTGAGTCGTTGCTGCAACCACACGTTTGGGTCAGCACCAAAAAACATGGCTCGGTCAATGTTGCGAACCAGGGTTTTATGAACGGGTGTGCCTAGTTGGTCGGCGATGCCTCTGCTGTATTCGTAAGCAAACAACATGCCAGCAAAAACTGACCAGTCGCGCAACATGTTGCGTTGTGAGCGCCAAGGTTTACCAACATTGGCAAATGCGAACGCCCCAAGAATCCAAGCAGTAACTGCAATGCGATCAACGGGAACGCCGAAGTGCTGTGCCGACCATAAAAATATGGCCAGGTATAGGCCAATGGAAATGAGTCGTGTGCGTTTTTTAGCGAGTTGATTCTTCAAGTGCTCGTCGTACTAATACTTTGGCTAAGTGAGTGCGGTATTCACTCGTTGCATTTGAATCACTCTGAGGTTCTGCCTCTGCTGCTGCAAGTTCGCAAGCTTCGGCAATTGATGCGCCACCTGCAAGAGCAGCGCTCACACTGATTGCAAGAATTGGGGTTGAGCCCATGTTGACAAGTGCAACTCCCGAAGCGTTGCCATTCCGCCACGCTGCAACTCCAACAATTGCCCAGTCCTGTGCGCGGCGATTGAACTTTTGAAAGCTCCATCCGCCGGTAGTTTTTGGCACGCGAATCTCTACGAGCATTTCATCTGGGGCAAGAGCACTTTCCAAGAATCCTTTGTAAAAGTCGGTCGCAGCTATCTCGCGCTGACCGTGTGGTCCTTGCACCACGTATGTTGCACCAAGCGCAAGTGTGGTTGCAGGTAGGTCACTTGCCGAGTCGGCGTGGGCGATTGAACCACCAATCGTTCCCCGATGGCGAACCTGAGCATCTCCTACATGGCTTGTTGCGTGAGCCAGAAGCGGAACATGTTGCAGAACAATGCTGGACTTTTCGACGTCCATGTGGCGAGTGAGCGCACCGATTGCAATGTGATCTCCAGCGTCTTTGATGTAGGAGAGGTCGGAAATTCGCCCAATATCAATCAACATTGCTGGCTGCGCCAAACGCAATTTCATTAGTGGAATCAGGCTGTGTCCACCTGCAAGCAACTTAGCTTCGTCGCCGTATTCGCCAATAAGTGCAATAGCTTCTGCGGCAGACGATGCTCGCTTCAAATCAAACTGTGCTGGAATCATGATCGTTTCCTACTTCTTTGCCGCTGCAAGAACGGATTGAACAATGTTGTGGTAACCAGTGCAGCGACACAAGTTGCCTTCAAGGCCAATGCGAATGTCGTCTTCAGTTGGGTTGGAATTTTCTTTCAACAGACTCACTGCAGCCATCACCATTCCCGGTGTGCAGAAACCACACTGCAATCCGTGATTCTCCATAAATGCCTGCTGCATTGGGTGCATTACACCGCCTTTGCTCATGCCCTCGATGGTGGTTACTGAGCATCCGTCTGCCTGTGCAGCCAAGACAGTGCAACTTTTCACTGCTTCACCGTTGAGGTGCACTGTGCATGCGCCACAGCTGGCTGTATCGCAACCAACATTGGTGCCAGTCAGTTTCAGCGTCTCGCGAATGTAATGCACCAATAGTGTGCGGGGTTCTACGTCGTGTTCGGTCGGTTGCCCGTTGACCGCGATGTTGACTTTCATGAGTTCCCCTTTGCAGTGTGCTTGCGAATTTCTTCCCAGACTCGTTGTGGAGTGGTGGGCATATCAATGTGGCGAACGCCAAGGTGGGCGAGTGCATCTACTACTGCAGACTGCACTGCCGGTGTTGAGCCGATAGTTCCTGATTCTCCAATGCCTTTTGCACCAAGTGGGTTGCGAGGTGTTGGAGTTTCCATGTGGATCACTTCAAAACTTGGTAACTCGGCAGCAGAGATAAATGCGTAGTCGGCCAAGTTCGAAGTAATTGGGTTTCCGTCAGTGTCGTAGCGAACTTCTTCAAGCAAAGCTTGTGCTGCACCTTGTGCAATTCCGCCGTGAATTTGACCTTCAAGCAAAAGCGGGTTCAACACTTTGCCAGCATCATCGCAGGCAACGTGGCGAAGCATTTTTACTTGACCAGTTTCGGTATCTACTTCAACCACCGACACGTGTGCACCAAACGGAAAGGTTGCACCTTGTGAAACGTAATCAGTTTCTTGAACGAGTCCGCCATCTTGTGCCAAGGCGATTGATAAATCGGCCCACGACTTGGCAACAGCGGGCGTGCCGGCAACATGAAATGCGGCAGCTGCTTTGTCGAAAATGACGTCTTCTTCGTTGGCTTCAAGCAATCGCGCTGCATGCTTACGTGCTTGCTCAACAAGTTCACCTGCTGCAACGTGCACGGCAACACCTCCTTGCTGAAGTGATCGTGAACCCATGGTTCCACCACCCTTTGGCACAAGGTCGGTGTCACCCCAGACCACATCAATTTTGTCCATCGGAATACCCGTGGTGTCGGAAGCAATCATTGCCCACGACGTGACGTGACCCTGCCCGTGTGGCGAGGTGCCGGTGTACACAACAGCCCGTCCATCTTGGGTGATTTCAATCTTTGCTGACTCCCCAGAGCTATTTCCTGCAGTGATTTCCACGTACACGCTGACGCCGATACCAAGTTGCTTCACGCTTCCGCTTGCGCGTCGAGCTGCCTGTTCTGCACGAAGCTTGGTGTAGTCCGATGCAGCAAGCACTCGGTTAAGCGATTCTTCATAATCACCAACGTCGTAGGTTTGTCCAATTGCCGTTGAATGCGGCTCGAGAAATTTTGGAATCAAGTTCATGCGGCGAACTTCTGCGGGGTCCTTTCCAATTTCTGCAGCAAACATGTCCATTGCGCGCTCAACTGCCGCGGTTGCTTCTGGGCGACCGGCACCTCGGTAGGCAACAACAGGAGTGGTGTTCGTAGCTACTGAAGTAGTGCGAATTTCAATTTTTGGAATGTCATAAACTCCAGACGCCATTGGTCGAGTCATGAATGGGGCAAGGATCGCTCCAATGTCTACCCACGCGCCAGAGTCTTGCAACACATGCATTTGGTACGCAGTCACTTTGCCTGCTTTGGTCCCGCCAATGGTGACGTATTGAATTTGTGCGCGGCCATGGCCGAGGGCGGTCATTGATTCGCTGCGGGTTTCAGTCCAACGAACTGGCTTGGCTGCCTTCTTGGCGATAACTCCAAGCAACATTTCTTCTGGATATGCACCGATCTTTGCTCCGAAACCGCCGCCAACATCTGGCGTAATGACTCGCAGTTGATCAAGTTCTATTCCGTTGGACTTCTGAATTGCGTCGCGAGCACCTTGTGCATGTTGCGTTGAAAGCCACTGAATGAGTCGGCCACCTTTGTCCCATGCTGCAGCAGATCCGCGAACTTCAAGCGGGCATGGTGCAACACGCTGGTTTACAAATCGACCTTTCACCACAACTTCGCATTCGGCAAACATTGCATCGCCGGTGTTGTCTGGCATGCCAAGAGCCGTGCTATCAAACACCACGTTGCTTCCGCATTCTTCGTAAATAAGCGTGGTGCTGGTCATTGCTTGCTCAATGTCAATAAGCACATCAAGCATGTCGTAATCAATAATTACTTTTTCTGCAGCGTCTTCGCCTTGGTTGGCAAGTTGGGTGAGTACAACAGCAACGGGTTCGCCAACATAGCGAACTTTTCCAGTTGCTAAAAGCGTGCGTTTTGCTGTTGGATTAAATGTTGCTGCAACTGGCTCAAGGCCTAAATCTTCTGCGGTGTACACGGCCACAACGCCTGGTGATTCAAGCGCGTCAGAAATATCAATGCTCAATATGTTTGCGTGAGCAACGGTTGACCGAACAAAGGTTGCATGCAACGCGCCAACAAGTAACGGTTCGTTATTCAGGTCGTCTACATAGACGCCACCAGTGGTGAGAAACTTCGGGTCTTCCTTACGGAGTACGCGGTTTCCAAGAATGCTTCCAGCCACAAAATCTCCTCACGCTTTGCCTGCGCACAGATTAGGGGGTAAATGGCTGGAGAGAAATTTCTCCTTGAGCAGCCCGTTTCGCAGATTCGAGGCTGCGCACCAGCAACATCGTGGAAACGATGGTGTACGGCCAGCGCTCGGGGAGCGTGGTCGACAATGCAGGCATATCCATCATGGGCAAACGACGCTCATTGAAGTGCAAATAACCCAATTGCGTGCGAATTGCGTCTTGAAGCCCTGCCTCGGTTTGCAGGTATGAAACCTGATCTTGAAGATTTTCAATGACATCTTCGTATTGCGCGTATTCAAGTTCTTTTTGGGCAATGAGGTTGCGCTGATTAATGAACGAACGAACAGGAAATACCGACATGGACACCACGAGGGCAACAATTACCGCGATGGCAAGAGGAGTGCTGGCAATGCGCAATTTACGATTGCGAACGAGTCGAAGCTCGGAAGTTGCCATCCCTCTATTCTGGCTCTCAGAGATACCTAATTAGCGTCATCTCCGCGTAGTAACGACCTTATTTGCGGGGTGCGAGCGCAGCCTTGCCCATGAACTGTGCCTTTGACCCCAGTTCTTGTTCAATTCGTAACAGTTGGTTGTATTTGGCAACACGGTCGCTTCGCGCAGGCGCACCAGTTTTAATTTGGCCACAGTTTGTTGCCACTGCAAGATCTGCGATGGTGGCATCTTCGGTTTCACCACTGCGATGACTCATCACGCTGGTGTAATTGTTGCTTGTTGCAAGGGCAATGGTGCTGAGCGTTTCGGTAAGTGAACCAATTTGGTTTACCTTCACCAGAACGCTGTTGGCAACGTGTTCCGTAATACCACGCTGCAAGCGCGACACGTTGGTGACAAACAGGTCATCGCCAACCAGTTGAATACTGTTGCCAAGTTTTTGGGTGAGTGTTGACCAACCAGCCCAATCGTCCTCAGCCATGCCATCTTCAATGGAAACAATTGGGTACTTGCCAGCAAGCATTGCCCACCACGATGCCAATTCGTCGCTTGTCATTACTTTGCCTTCACCTGAAAGGTGGTACTTGCCGTCTTTGAAGAGCTCACTCATTGCTGGGTCGAGTGCAATGGAAATATCTTTGCCAGGCGTGAAGCCCGCGGCTTCAATTGCTTCCACCAAAATTGCAATTGCTTCTTCATTGCTTGCCAAGTTCGGTGCGAAGCCGCCTTCGTCGCCAACAGCAGTTGCCATTTTTCGCTTATGCAAAATGGATTTCAATGTGTGGTAAGTCTCAACACCCCAGCGCAAGGCTTCAGAAAATGATGATGCACCAATTGGCATCACCATGAATTCCTGTAAGTCCACGTTGTTGTCGGCGTGTGCACCGCCGTTCAGCACGTTCATCATTGGCACTGGAAGCACGCAAGCGGCATCTCCACCAATGGATTTGTACAACGGAAGCCCGCGTTCTTGTGCAACTGCATGAGCATTTGCCAGGCTGACTCCCAAGATGGCATTTGCACCAAGTTTTGATTTGTTTGGTGTGCCATCCAGGGCGAGCATGGTTTGATCAATGGTCTCTTGATGAGTTGCGTCTGCTCCAGAAAGCGCAGACGCAATGGGGCCATTTACATTGTCGACTGCCTTGTGCACGCCTTTTCCTAAATAGCGAGCACCACCATCGCGAAGTTCTACAGCCTCATGTTCTCCGGTTGAAGCACCAGAAGGAACGATCGCGCGACCACGTGCACCAGATTGCAAAGTGACTTCAACTTCAACAGTTGGGTTGCCTCGGGAGTCAAGAACTTCGCGGCCAACGACTTTTTGAATTGTGCTCATGGCTACACGCTAGTCAGCATGCACAATGTGGGTCACTTTTGCAGCTTTGCCTCGTCCCACAACGAATCAAGCGTGGCAAGGTCTACTGCGTGTAAATCAATGTTTCGCTTGGCGGCGATTGCTTCAACGTGTTCAAAGCGTGATCGGAACTTGTCACTTGCTTGACGCAATGCGGTCTCTGCGTCGTGGCCCAAGTGGCGCGACAAATTGACAACGCTGAACAACAAATCGCCAAGTTCCATTCGCACGGCGTCGGGGTCAGCGTTTGACGAAATTGCTTCTCGAATTTCTGCTGATTCTTCTCGAATCTTGTCAAAGGCTCCATCTGCGTTTGGCCAGTCGAAACCAACATCGGCAGCGCGTTTTTGCAACTTTGTTGCATACGAAAGCGACGGCGCTGCTTTTGCAACGCCAGAAAACACTGAATCAGATTTTGAATCGTCTGTTTTGCGCTCTTGACGCTTCACTTCGTCCCATGTGCTGACAACGTCATTTGCACTGTTTGCTACTGCATCGCCAAATACATGCGGGTGCCTGCGCACCAATTTGTCGTGAATAGATCGCGCAACATCGGCAAGCGTGAAGCGACCTTCTTGTTCTGCGATAGTGGCATGAAATTCAACTTGGTACAACAGATCGCCGAGTTCTTCAATCAACGCATTGTCAGTCTCTGGGTCGTCTGTGTCTAGGTCGTTAAGTGCATCGACAACTTCATAGGTTTCTTCAAGCAGATGTTTAATGAGCGACTGGTGAGTCTGCTCTTGGTCCCACGGACATTGTTCTCTCAACGTGCGTGCAAGTTGATGTAATTTCACCATTTCGCCAGCAATTGGCTGGGCGAGTTGAGGGATGTACAACGTGGTCAAATGATCCGCAGGTAAAACTCGGTCAAGTTCTTGCCATGTGGTGTGTTCCACGCGTTGATCGGGAAGTCCGAGGTGATGCAGCAGCACTACTGGTTCGTCGCCAGATGCTTCGTCAAAAGCAAGTTTCACATCGGACAACACCCAGTCTGCATGTACTTGTGCAACTAGCAACGGCCCGCGCTCGTTGGCTGCTTCTGCAGCAAAGCGATGACCATCAATGAGCCGAACCCCGGCATTTACGGGGTCAATGCCAAGAGCTTCCCATGCGAGGTCAAGAAAACTCATTGCAGGAAGCACCTGCACTTCAACGCGACTGTCTTGACGAAGTTGACTCACACTCGTTTCAAGAAGCAGTGGTGAACCAGGCACTGCATACAGCACTTCGCCGTGTTTAGCTGCAGCGGCCACAAGCGTTTCGGTGATTGCGGAATACACCTCGTCAAAGGTCGGCAGTGACTCGTACAGGTGGTCGAAGCTTTCTGCGTGTGGAAGCAGGTCTGCTGTTGGGTGTCGACGTGTACGCAGGAACTGATGTGGGATTGTTGCAATTGCTTGCAGAGTTGCATCGGTGACGGTGTTGCGTGGACCTGGCCCGAGACCAACAACGACAACTCGACCCACCGATGCGCGATCGCTCATATGGTGAAATTTACAGGTTGGTAATTTTTCCGGTAGCTGAGTCCCAGCGACCGTACTCGGATGCCACGATTACGTCGTGAGTGGCGAGATATCCGGTCATCAGCATCATTCCCGGTGACTTCGACAACATCAGCATGAGCGATGCTTTGATGTCAGCAAATGGGCGAATCATGATGACGTGGTAGCCAAAGCTCGATTTCACTGGCCCGGTTGGCACACCGGCTTTAGCAAGTAAGGCGCCAGCTGTAAAGCCAGCATCAAATTGTGATTGGTAATCGGAAAGCGAAATGCAATCGCCATCTGTTGAACCCAGAATTCCGCCAGTAGTGGCTGCGTTCGGTTCGGTGCTGTATTCACCAGCAAGCTTTTTGAAGTCGCCACCTTCATTTAGTTTGGCGAGTACTTCGTTTGCGGTTGATTCATCTTTAACCAATATGTGTTGAGCACAAAGAGCGCCAACTGATGCTGGAGCATCGTTGTACATTTTTTCAACATCAGCTTCAGATGGTGCCTTCACGCGTGAAAGCGCAAGGTCTCCACTATTCAAACCAATGATCAGATTCTTCAAATCTTCACCAAGCGTGTCATACCCGGCATCTTGAGAAATCTGTTCGATGACTGCTTTGGTGTCTGCATCGGTTACCGACACGTTGTACACCGCAAGAACCTGACTAGTTGCTTCGCCACAAATAATTGCTGCCAAGACGGATCGCACAGCGTCCATCGGCGCAACACCGTTTTCCAGGGTGATTTGCCCAGCATCTGCCAGCTGCGAAATGGTTGATTCAAGCTTTGACTTTTCGATGCTTGCACCGTTCACCGTTGCAGCATCGCTCTTTGCAGTGCCTCCGCAACTTGCAAGCGCAATTGCTGCGGCAAATGTTAAAGCGATTGTGCGAACTGATTTACGAGGGGTGCGTGACATTTGGTAAAGCCTAGTTGTCGTCAAAGAGTTCCTGCAGGAAGGAAACCAAATAGTCAACCGAACTCGAGTCTGGCTGTTTTCCTTGTGGTGAACGGGGAATGGTGACGGTGAGTTGTTTTGTCTGCTCATTCCATTCGCTGCTTTTCGCAAGGCGCGTGAGGCGCATTTGTTGACTTGCTTTCAATGCAACGGGCAACATTCGCGCTCTGCCATCTGCAACTGTAAGTTCGCGTAGTCCAATTCGGTGACATTCTGCTCGCAATTCACCAACTTGAATCAGTGCAAGAGCTGCTTCGGGCAAAGGACCATAACGGTCAATCCATTCGTCTCTAATGTCGGCGACGTGCTCGTGTGAAGTGACCGAGGCAAGTCGACGATACGCATCGAGTCGTGATTCTTCCTTTGACACATAATCGGTTGGCAAATATGCATTTGTTGCAACATCAAGTTTGAGTTCGGGAACAATTGGCGCAATTTCTTCGCCCTTCATTTCTGAAACGGCTTCGGTGACCAACTGGCAGTACAGGTCGTAACCAACTGCAGCAATGTGCCCACTTTGTGCTTCGCCGAGCAAGTTTCCTGCGCCACGAATTTCAAGATCGCGCATGGCAATTTTGAATCCGCTTCCAAGCTCGGTTGCTTCACCAATGGTCTTCAAGCGCTCATACGCATCTTCCGACAGCACTTTGTCGCGCGGGTGAAACAAATATGCATAGGCACGTGATCCGCTGCGGCCAACACGTCCACGAATTTGGTGCAACTGTCCGAGTCCAAGTAGATCGGCGCGCTCAACAACGAGCGTGTTTACCGTGGGCATATCAATGCCGCTTTCAATAATGGTGGTACATACCAACACGTCAAACTTGCCTTCCCAGAAATCAATCACGATCTGCTCGAGTCGGCCTTCCTCCATTTGCCCATGAGCAACTGCAATGCGTGCTTCAGGAACGAGTTCGCGTAATTCTTGTGCGCGTTGCTCAATGCTTTGCACGCGATTGTGTACCCAGAACACTTGACCATCACGAAGCAGTTCGCGGCGAATTGCTTCAGTTGCAACACGCTCGTCTTCTTCGCCGACGAAGGTGAGAATTGGTTGTCGATCGGCTGGTGGTGTTTGCAGCAATGAAAGATCGCGAATTCCTACAAGGCTCATTTCAAGAGTGCGAGGAATTGGTGTTGCGGTGAGCGTGAGTACGTCAACATTGGTCGTCAACTTCTTCATCATCTCTTTGTGCGTGACACCAAAACGTTGCTCTTCGTCGACAACTAATAAGCCAAGGTCTTTGAACTTCACGCCTTCTTGTAATAAGCGGTGTGTGCCAATGACGCAGTCAACTTCACCACTTGCAACACCGGCTAATACTTTTTTGGCTTGAGCATTGGTGAGGAACCGCGAGAGCGATTCAACGCGAATGGGGTAGCCGCGGAAGCGTTCGGCAAATGTGTTGGCATGTTGAGAAGCAAGCAGTGTTGTTGGCACAAGAACTGCAACTTGCTTGCCATCTTGAATCGCCTTAAAGGCAGCTCGAACGGCAACTTCGGTTTTCCCAAATCCCACGTCGCCGCATACCAGTCGGTCCATGGGCACATTCCGCTCCATGTCGCCTTTAACGAGTTCAATTGCAGTGCGTTGATCGGGCGTTTCTACAAAAGGAAATGCACTTTCCATTTCGTGCTGCCATGGCGTGTCTTGACCAAATGCGTGGCCCACAGCATTTACGCGCCGCTGATACAGCACTACAAGTTCTTGGGCAATTTCGCGTACCGCTGATCGAACGCGTTGCTTGGCTCGTGCAAAATCACTTCCACCTAATCGATGCAAAGTAGGCGATTCGCCTCCGACATATTGACGAACCGCGTCAATGTGGTCGGTGGGAACGTAGAGCTTGTCGCCGTCTTTATACGCAAGCAATAAATAGTCGCGTTCAGACCCGCCAATGGTGCGCTTGACCATTCCTTCGTATTTGCCAACACCGTGATAGTGGTGCACCACATAATCGCCTGGCTTGAGGTCTTGGAAAACCGAAGTGGTATCGCGTTTGCGCACGCGAGGTTGACGATGTGTACGGCGCCTTCCGGTGAGATCGGTTTCGGCAATTACAGCCAATTTCACCTGTGGCAATGAGTAGCCAGAATGCAGCGGCGCAACTACTAAGTAGGTGCCTGGTTTGCTGAGGTCTGCCTCGGTTTTTGCGCTGTAGTCGCGCACTGCAACACCTTGTTGCGAAAACACTTCGTGTAGACGCTGCGCAGAGCTTTCACCTTCTGCGGCAATCACCACCGTCCATTTGTCGGTGACCAGTTGCTGGACACGTTTTGCGGTCGCCTCAGCATCGCTGGTTGCCGGGCCCCAACCAGTTGATTGCACGGTTGGAGCATCAATTGCTTCGGATGGCAATGAAAGCGAAAGTGCGTTCAGCGACTGCGACGGACCAAAGAGTCGATCAATATCGAGATGCAAGCGAGGAAATGATCGCTGCGCATCACGCGCCCAAGTTGACGCCAGTGCTTTTGCAAGGTCATCTTCTTCTGCAAGCAAATCTGTTGCGCGGTCGCGCATGCGTTTTGGATCAACAAAAATCAGTTCACTTGTTTCGGGAAGAACGTCAGTGATGAGTTGCTCGTGTTCAATAAGCCAAGGCAACCAACTTTCCATGCCTTCAAAATTTGCGCCGTCTGCGAGCCTGTCCCAATGTTCGCGACCCCAAGGTTCGCTTGCCACAAGTCCTCGTGCTCGCTCGCGCACCTGTTCATCAAGTTGCAATTCGCGTGCAGGAAAAACAATGGCTTGAGCAAGATCGTCAGTGCTTCGCTGATCGTTGACATTGAACGAGGTAAGTCGGTCAACTTCATCGCCCCAGAGGTCAATACGGATAGGGGTGTCTGCAGTGCTTGGGAACACGTCGATGATCGAACCTCGGCGAGCAACTTCGCCGCGATGTTCAACAATTTCTTCACGGCGGTAACCGTTGTGCACTAATTGAGCAAGTAACTGCTCGGAATCAATTTCGTCACCGGGCTTGATGATGATTGGTTGCAGCGTGGTTGCACCAGGGCCAAGTTTTTGCAGGAGTGCTCGCACTGAGCCGAGAACGATTTGCGGTGGTTGTTCACTGCGTAAGCGCCACAACACTTCAAGTCGACGGCCCATGGTTTCAACGCTTGGACTGACTCGTTCAAATGGCAGTGTCTCCCAGGCAGGGAAGATCAATGCCGCATCAGCGCCAACGAACTGCACAATGTCGTCGTGTAGTAACTGTGCTGCAGTTCCTGTTGGGGTTGCCACCACCAAGGTGCTTCCCGGCTTGCGCGCACTGAGTGCAGCAATGATTGCTGCTCGCGACTGTTCGGCGCAGGCCAACACCGAATTTCTGCCACCAATTGCTGAAAGGGCTGGCTCTTGGCTAGCGGTTAGTGCGAGATCGTGCAGCAACATGGCAAGTGGCCGACTATCGGCCGTTGATTTGCTGCATTGCGGCCTGAGCGCCTTGCGAAAGAATCAATTGCACTGCATCTGCAGCAACTTCTACGGCTACATCAAGCACTTTTCGTTCGTTTGCTGGCACTCGCGAAAGCACGTGATCTGCGCCATCTTCTTTTGAAGGAGGTTTGCCAACTCCAATTCGTACACGCACAAAGTCTTGCGTTTTCAAGTGCGATGAAATGCTGCGAAGTCCGTTGTGACCGGCGAGTCCTCCGCCAATTTTTATTTTCACTACGCCAGGTTCAAGATCAAGTTCGTCGTGCACCACGATGATGCTTGTGGGTTCGTCAATGGCGTAACGGCGGGCGAGTGGTCCTACTGCATTTCCGGATTCGTTCATGTATGTGGTTGGCATTGCCAAGACAAAACGTTGTCCGTCATGTGTTACTTCAGCAACGACTGCGCGATCGCGCGATGATTTCATCGAAACGCTGAAGCGCGATGCGAGAACATTGATGGCATCAAACCCCACGTTGTGGCGGCTGCCTTCGTATTTACGACCTGGGTTGCCTACACCTACAACAAGGGCGTTGTAGGGAGTACCTCGCCGCTCGTGTCGCTCACCGCGACCGAACAGCGCCATACAAATTAGGAAGCGGCTGGCTTATCGCCGGCAGCTGGAGCACCGGCTGCCGGAGCTTCACCAGCAGCGGCTTCACCAGCAGCAGCTGGCTTGTCAGATTGCGTGCTCGTTACCAACACGGTCACCACTACCAAGTCTGGATCAGACACTGCAGTAACGCCCTTTGGCAATTCAATGTCTTCCATACGAATGATGGAGTTCATGTTCATGTTGGTTACGTCAATAACGATTTCGTTTGGAATGTTGTTTGCTGCAGCACGAATTTCTACGCGGTCAACAGCTGGGTCAACAAGACCACCTTCTTGAACAACTGCTTTTGCTGTTCCGGTGAGGTGAATTGGAACCGACATCACGATTTCCTTCGAGAGGTCGATCTGCATGAAGTCAACATGGCTTACGTTGCGCTTCACTGGGTCGCGCTGCATGTCTTTGACGATTGCAGGGTAAGTCTTGTCTGCAACTTGCAATTCAAGAATGGTGTTGGTGCCTGCTGGGCCCGACAATGCAATACGCAAGTCGCGACGTTCAACAGTGATTGACACTGGTGTCATGCCAGCTCCGTAAATGACCGCAGGAATGTGGTCGGCTCCGCGCAAACGACGTGACTCTGGACTGCCAGTCGTGCGGCCAACGTTGGTCTTCAATGTGGTGGTCATGTTCGAAACTCCGTACTTACGTAGTGAAAATCAGCAGATACAACGGCTGGTCAGTGTACAGCCGCCTTGGGCCAATCAGAAGTGGGCTTTAGGACTGGTTTTCGCCGTCAAACAGGTCGCTGACGCTGGTTTCGTCAAACACCGCAGACAGGGCATCGGCGAGGATTTTGGCTACCGACAGCACTTCGATCTTGGCGATTCGCTTCTCTTCTGGTAGCGGAAGGGTGTTGGTGAGAACCACGCGGGTGATCGGCGAGTTTTCTAGGCGCTCGATAGCTGGGCCAGAAAGCACTCCGTGAGTGGCCATAGCCCAGACTTCTTTTGCGCCGCGATTCATGAGCAATTCGGCTGCACTCACGATCGTGCCACCGGTATCAATCATGTCGTCGGTCAAGATGCACAAGCGACCTTCAACTTCACCGATGACTTCTTTTGCAACAGCAACGTTGGCGGTGTTCTTTGGTCGACGCTTGTTGATGAATGCAACGTCGGCATTCATGTCGGCAAGGTGTTGCGCGAAACGTTCAGCAACTTTTACGCGACCTGCGTCTGGAGAAACGATTACCACTCCGTCGCGAGCGTTTGATCGAACATATTTTTCAAGCACAGGAATTGCGGTGAGGTGATCGACTGGTCCTTCAAAGAACCCTTGAATCTGGCCGCTGTGCAAGTCGATCGAGACCATGCGCTTTGAACCGGCTGCTTTAAACATGTCGGCAATAAGGCGCGCAGTAATTGGTTCGCGTCCTTCGGCTTTACGGTCTTGGCGTGCGTATCCATAAAACGGACATACTGCAGTTACGCGCTTTGCTGAAGCGCGATATGCGGCGTCAATCATGATGAGTTGCTCCATGATTGAGTCATTCACACTGCGGCCGTCGTGTCCGCAATGCGTTTGCATAATGAAAACATCGCCACCGCGAACTGATTCGCCAAAGCGTGGACGAAGTTCTCCGTTTGCAAACTCAACAATGTTTGCTTCGCCTAATTGCACTTCAAGATGTTGTGCCACTTCTTCGGCAAGTGTTGGGTGAGTACGACCCGTGTACAACGCCATTCGTTTCGTGGTGACCTTGTCAATTGTCTTGTTCACGAGGCCCCCTCAGAAACATGTCGGCACTTTTCATTTGCCATCATAGATCGCAAGGCCAATTCGGCATTCTTCCGATCCGCTGAGCAACATTGCGCCCAGCGAATACATTCATCGAGTTCCGGGGAGAGGACTCGAACCCCTATAGACGGGACCAAAACCCGTTGTCCTGCCATTGAACGACCCCGGAGAGACGGCTACACGGTACTCAATTTCGTTGCCGTTTGCTTATTTGGTCAGAGTTCCCGCTAGCGTGTCGTGCGCTATGGGTTCACTTGTAAAACGTCGTCGTAAGCGGATGCGCAAAAAGAAGCACAAGAAGATGCTTCGTCGCACCCGCCACCAGCGCCGCAAGTAACCCGGTTTTCGCCCCTCGCCTTCGTATTCACAAAGGGCGAGTGCGGGTGACAACAACGGTTGCTTCGCTTAACGCTTCATGAATGCGTGGATGCGCACCGTCTATCCACCACGTTGCACCACTGCCGGCCAGGATCGGCATTACACCACTCGCTTCGCGAATTCGTTCGCGCCACAGTGCGAGTCGGGGCTCGACAGCAATTGCAGCTGGCTCTAAATCATTGACACCGTCATATTTGGCGTTCAGGGAATCAAATGCCTTGTACACGGCTGGTGTGGAAACGCCAAACGGTGGAACAACAAGTGTGATGTCGCGAGCGATGTAGGGAAGTGGTTCAAGTATCTCGCCAATGCCTGTAACTCGTGCGCGACCACCGCGCATGCAAAACGGAATGTCTGCACCAAGTTTCGAAGCCGCAACTAGATCATCAAATTCAGCCCAACGCAAAACTGCTGCTGCGTCAGACGATCCACCACCAAGTCCGCCACCATGCGGAATGTTTTTTTCAACATGAACGTGCGCAGATTTACCTGCAAGTTGCAATGCACGCGCGATCAAATTGTTTCCGTCTGTTGGAACACCTTCGGCAAAAGGACCACTCACTGACATGCCAGGTTCGCCATCTCTTATGGTGAGTGCATCGTGTAATTCAAGAGACACCATTTCTGCATCAATGAGATGAAATCCATCGTTGCGAACACCCGTCACCTTGAGTGACAGAGTGAGCTTTGCGGGAGCGATTATCAGTGTCATGAATTTACGGTTCCTGAGTTGCAATGCATAGTCTGCCCCAAGCGGCAACAGCTAGTTCTTCTGCTCGGGACTCTGGTGAAACGCCTGCAGTAGCAAACTGCGCAGGAGTCACCATTGCTGACAAACATCGGCGCAACATTTTGCGGCGTTGACCAAACCCGGCGCGCACAAGCGCAAACAATTTTTGCGCATCTACTCCCTCCACTGCAGGTGTTGCTTTGCGTCGAATGTCGACCATTGCCGATGACACATTTGGTTTAGGAAGGAACACTGAAGCAGGAACATCTGCAGCGATAAATGCGTCTGCCCAATATGCGATCTTTACGCTGACCGCACCATAAGCAGGTGTGCGTGGCTTGGCAACAAAACGCTCGGCGACTTCTTTTTGAACCATCACCAGCAGGTGATCAACTGCTGGGGCGCTATCGAGCAAGTCGGCAACGAGAGGTGTGGCCACGTTGTATGGAAGGTTGGCGATGACATGCCATTTTGGTGATCGAGCAACGAGTGGTCGCCAGTCCAGATGCATGGCGTCACCGTGAATTACTTCAACATTTGGCAGGTTTTTTACCACTTCGCGCAACACTTCAACGACACCGTTATCAATTTCAACTGCAACGATTTGTGCTCCTGTTTCTGCGAGAGCAAGAGTGAGCGAACCGAGTCCGGCGCCAATTTCCAGAACAAAATCAGAAGGGCCCACATTGGCTAGTCGTGCAATTTTGCGAACAGTATTTGGGTCAACAAGAAAGTTTTGACCAAAAGCTCGGCGCGGAGCTAGGCCGTGCTGGGTAAGCAACTGTGAAATGTCGTTGTGTGAGTGCGTCACCAGGTGATCTTTACGGGAATTGGTGCATCAATAAGGTCGGCAAGTTGAGTGAATTGAGAAGAGTGCAATTGCAAGGTGACACCTGCAGGAACATTCACACCAAATGCGCTCGTGCATTTCACCGTGCGGCCATTGTTGATGTTGGTGATAGTGAGCTGCACTCCAACTGGAGTCATTGCAGAAAAGCACACGGGGTTTGACGAATAGCCAAGTTCGGTAAATGTGGCGCGGCCAGTAAGCGAGTTGGCGCTTGTTGCTGGGTAAGCAACTGCAGCAGAGCCAACAGGTGCGATTGGCGGTGGTCCACCAAGAATTACTGACTCGGGTATTTCGTCTTCAACAACGGGAGGAACCGTGGTGGTAGTTGTGGTGGTTGATGCAGAAGATCCGCCAGCGGCAAATGAAAATACGGTGAGAGCAAACAAGGTGAGCACCGAGAGTGCTCCAATTCGTCGACGCTCGTAAACCGAAAGAACCACTAGCTAAACGCTACGGAGCAATACCGGGAAACGCAAGGCAAGCATTGCGCGTGGTGTGCAGAGCAAACTGCGCAACAGGTTCGCCGCGAAGGTCGGCAATATAGGTGCCAACAATTGGAACAAGCGCAGGTTGATTCGGCTTACCTCGATGTGGAATAGGAGCAAGAAATGGTGCATCAGTTTCAAGCAGCACGTGATCGATGGGGCACCATTTTGCAGCACGGCGAACATCCTCTGCTGTTTTGAACGTCACAATTCCACTAAAAGACAAATATGCGCCGCGTTCAACGCATGCACGAGCTTCAGATTCATCACCAGTAAAGCAATGGAAGATTGTTCGCGTAGGAACGCCTTCAGCATCAAGGACATCAAAAGTGTCTTGCCACGCATTGCGAGTGTGAATAACCAATGGAAGATCGTGTTCTTTTGCTAACTGAATTTGAGCGGCGAATACTTCTCGCTGCACAGCCCTGTCGGAATGGTCGTAGTAATAGTCAAGACCACATTCACCGATGCCCACTACTTTTTTTGATCCAAGAAAAGGCGTAATGGTGTCGAGACCGTTTTTTGCATCGTGTGGGTGAAGACCAATTGTTGCCCACACGTTGTCGTGTTGTGAAGCAATGGCGATTGCCTGCTGTGTTGTGTCGGCATCGGTGCCGATCACGATCATTTTGCTTACGCCAACTTCACGTGCTGCTGTTATCGCATTTTGTTGACCGCCAGGAATGTTTTCTTCGTACACGTGGCAGTGCGTGTCGACCCACTCAAGCGTTGTACTCATGCACTAAGACGTGGGAAGAGCGGCTGACCCTTCACCACTGTTGTGCCACCCGTGTATTGGCCCCACTGCGTATCTTTGCCAATTCGCAAGTCAGTGATTTTTCCTGCAAGACCAATGCGACTCCAAATTTCTTGGGTTGTGGTCGGCAATGCTGGGTTAGCCAAGATCGCGACAATACGCAATGCTTCGAGCGCGTTGCCCATCACGGTGTTGACTGCATCGCCTGGTTCCATTTTCCATGGCTCGTTGTCTTCTAAATATGAGTTTGTAGCACCAATGAGTTTCCATGTTGCATCAAGTGCCTTGCTTGGCT